>Ga0115564_10002772_pt1 | contig 15092 bp, 13 predicted proteins | sample COGITO_mtgs_1105_7_FD_88680 | JGI IMG/M metagenome (GOLD analysis project Ga0115564, IMG submission 88680) | Pelagic marine microbial communities from North Sea - COGITO_mtgs_110523 | ecosystem: Environmental > Aquatic > Marine > Epipelagic | place: Germany:Helgoland, sampling site Kabeltonne...
ACATTCTCTTGAGCGAATGCCAATGAAGCCAATGTTGTCAACATCCACAACATTACAGTTCCATCTTGGTAGGATGATAGGATACCTTTGCATTTTGACCGGTTAAACTTGGATTTGACACCCGTTCAAGTTGCTCCAATGTTTGTTGCTGGGTATACACGATACGTTCCAAATGATTCGCTCTCTGTTTGTGATGCCAACCCCACATTATTGTCAACAACAGTACCGCCGCATAAAACAGAATCATTTGTTTGGAAACGGGAGACTGCGAATTCGCATCCGCACGATCCAACTCAGATTGTAAGACAGCATCCATGTCTTCCCAATAGTCATTTTGTTGAATCAACTGAATTCTTGGAGGCTTAATGCGCTGGGCATCCATAGCATCTATTAAATCTGCGCATGTGTCACATCTTTCTAGATGCTCTTCTACCATCTCCTCTTCAGCAGGAGAAAGTTGTTCATCCAACAACGCTGCAGCACATGCTTCAACTTCTCTACAGGTAAATGGTAAATGGGTTCCCACCACAACTCCTAGGTCTTATCGATTCTCTACGATCTCATGAGGTAAAACATCCAACAACTTCTTACGTGCTCTAGACAATCTAGACATGACTGTACCCAGTTTAATATCCAGCACTTGAGCGATCTCAATATACGAAAGTTCATCGTAATATCGAAGGACCAAGATTTCACGATGATCAGCACCCAACTTATCCAACGTTTCCATCATTAAAATAGATTGCTCACCATCAAACAACGTCTTCCATTGCTGAGCTTCTTGACGATCTGGCATCGGATTTGCATGTAATATTGCCGCTCTTCTTGAGGTGTTCCGCAACTGATTTAAGCAGAGATTTTTGGCAACTCGAAACAACCATGCTTTGATTCGAAAATCAGGGTCAAACAATCGAGTTTCTCGAATGGCTCGAACAAATGTTTCTTGTACAATATCGTAAGCGTCATCTTGATCTCGTAGAATGTACAATGCATGACGAAGCAGTGGTTGACGATACTTTTCGATGAGCAAATTAATCGCCACACGCCGATTTTTTGTGGCGGTCAACTTGATTTGTTCATCAGACCACTGTTGTGGGGATCGTAATGGAATCACAGACATGAAAACCTCTCTATTGATAGTAAAACACCGGAATGCAACTTTTCATTCCCTTCTATACTTTCAAACGATCCCCTTTTACAATTATTCAATATATTGAACAATTAAATCATTCTGTTACACCAGGAACCCGTACGCCTCGCTCTTTTGCCACTTCAATTGCACGATCATATCCAGCATCCACATGGCGAAAGACTCCCATTGCAGGATCCGAAGTCAACGTTCGTTCAATACGTCTTGCGGCCTCGTCTGTCCCATCTGCCACAATCACCTGACCAGCGTGCAATGAATATCCCATTCCAACACCACCACCATGGTGAAAGCTAACCCAACTAGCCCCGTTGACAGCATTGATAAGAGCATTCAAAATAGGCCAGTCTGCTACTGCATCCGATCCATCTTTCATGGCCTCTGTTTCTCTATTTGGGGATGCTACAGAACCACAATCCAAATGATCGCGACCAATGACTATCGGTGCTTTCACTTTTCCAGTTCGAACCAACTCATTGAACGCCAATCCAGCTTTTACACGCTCACCGTAGCCCAACCAGCAAATCCGAGCCGGAAGACCTTGAAAAGCCACACGCTCTTTCGCCATTTTCAACCAATGCAACAATGGTTCATCATTCGGAAAAAGTTCTGCAATCACACGATCCGTCTCATAAATATCTTGAGGATCGCCTGACAAAGCGACCCAACGAAAAGGACCTTTTCCCTCACAAAATAGAGGACGAATGTACGCAGGTACAAATCCTGGAAAATCAAATGCATTTTCCAACCCAACTTTCTGAGCACCTGCACGCAAATTGTTGCCATAATCAAAGGTAATGGCCCCGGCTTGCTGTAGTTTAAGCATAGCGCGTACGTGATCTCCCATCGTTTCAAATGATTTTTGCTCGTATGTTGAAGGATCTGCCTCACGTAAGATTCCAGCTTCTTCCAATGTCATATCTCGTGGAACATAGCCATCAATAGGGTCATGTGCAGAAGTTTGATCGGTTAAAATATCTGGGACAATTCCCTTTTCAATCAGAATCTCCAAACCATCCGCTGCATTGATAACCACTGCAATGGACTTTGCGACACCTTCTGCCTTGTAACGAAGCGCTCTTTCGATTCCATCTTCCATACTGTCAGCCACTTCATCTAAGTATCTTGTCTCCAAGCGCTTCTGAATACGTTCAGCATCCACATCAAACCCCAAAAAGGTTCCACCTGCCATGACCGCAGCCAATGGTTGGGCACCTCCCATACCACCAAGCCCAGCCGACACAACAAGTTTTCCTTCCAACGTTCCATTAAAGTGCTTTTTACCAGCCGCAACAAACGTTTCATATGTGCCTTGTAAGATTCCTTGTGTCCCGATGTATATCCAAGATCCAGCGGTCATCTGACCGTACATCATGAGACCCTTCTTCTCGAGTTCCCGAAAATGATCCCAATTGGCCCATTCACCAACCAAGTTTGAATTGGCGATCAACACCCTTGGCGCATCTGGATGAGAACGTACAATCCCAACCGGTTTCCCTGACTGTACTAGCAGTGTTTCATCATTCTCTAAAGACTCTAATGATTTTACAATGTTGTCAAAAGCTTCCCAGTTTCGGGCGGCCTTCCCACTTCCACCATACACAACCAAATTGTCAGGGTCTTCTGCCACTTCTGGGTCCAAATTATTCAACAACATTCTAAGAGCAGCCTCTTGAACCCATCCCTTACAACGAAGTTCTGTTCCACGAGGTGCAGCTAATTTGGGTCTTTTCTCATCCATGGGAGTTCTCCTGGTTTACCATTGGTCGACGTTACAACTGTAACTGAAAATACACTCTGAACCAAGATTGTTCTCACGTGATAAAAAACGTGAAAACTCGATCAAGCGATCGAGTTTCACAATTCAGAGGGTGAAAGCGAAATAATCGCTTATTTACTCTTGCTTGCTGCTTCTTTTCTAGATGCTGCGTACACAAACTGTGTTTCCATATTCTCGGCATTTTCACTTTCATCAGGAAGACTTGCAAGAAACTGCTTATATTCCTCTTCAGTAATTTGGCCTGTTTTAATTTTACGTTCGATTGTGCGTATATCAAATTTATTGGTCATCTTCACTCCACTTCCAAATACAATTGGGGTTTGATTGAATCTTAATTAAGACATTTGTTGAGCATCAACAGGTACGGATGCCAATCCTTCTAGTTCATCACCACCCTCTTCAATTTCGGGCTGAATGGTTTCAACGACCTTGATCGGCTTTACTGCACCATCTGCAATTTCGCGCAGGGCTGTAACCACTTCACGATTGTTGCGATAGTCATCAATCAATGGCTCTGCTGTTTTTCTCAGCAATCGTTTTGCTCTGTGGGCTGTGACCATGACCAATTCAAAGCGATTGTCTACATTTTCTAAGCAATCATCTACAGTAATACGTGCCATTGTTTCTCTCCAGTTTGAACTGATTTACTCAAGTTGCGTCTGACAAATCTACACCAGTTCTCAATAATTGTCAAGGAATGTAGGTCAGATGAGAATTTTACACTTGTTGTCTTGACGAAGAACCCATTGTGGCTACATATGGGCATCTGTTGTGCTGATGTTGATCCATATGACAACATTAAACAACTGTTACTTTTTATCTACTCTTACGTCACTTTCACAAATCTGGAGTGTTGCTATGCCCATTCAACCATTGTTTGATCGCGTTCTCGTAAAGCGCCAAGAACAGTCTCGCACGACCGCAAGTGGTCTCATTCTCCCTGATTCTAGTCAAGAAAAAATGAATCAAGGTACCATTGTTGCTGTCGGTTCTGGAAATCATGATGACAACGGAGATGTGCAAGCTCTCGAAGTCAAAGAAGGCGACACCGTAGTCTTCGGAAAATACTCAGGAAGCACCATACAAGATGAAAATGGTGATGAATTACTCATTTTAAAAGAAAAAGAAATACTCGGAATCATTACCGAATAATCAAAATTTACTCATCTATTAGGAGAGAGTTATGACTGCAAAAGATATCGTATTTGACAAAACAGCCCGTGAAAAATTACTCGAAGGCGTAAATGTATTGGCGGATGCCGTAAAGGTTACCTTGGGTCCTCGTGGACGAAACGTCTTAATTGAAAAATCTTGGGGAGCTCCGATCACCACAAAAGATGGTGTGACTGTTGCCAAAGAAATCGAAGTAGAAGACAAGTTCGTCAATATGGGCGCACAGATGGTTAAAGAGGTCGCATCAAAAACAAATGACGACGCTGGAGACGGAACAACAACGGCAACGGTTTTGGCACAAAGCATCTGTCAACATGGATTGGAATTGGTGGTTGCCGGATTGAATCCCATGGATCTCAAACGTGGAATCGATTTTGCCGTGGAAAAAATGGTGCGCGAACTTGGAAAAATGTCCGAGCCAATCGTAAATCACGATCAAATCGAAAATGTTGCGTTAATCTCTTCAAATGGAGATAAAAAACTCGCGAAGCACATCATCTCTTCCATTAAAGACATCAATGCATCGCTCAACAATGTTGACGTTCAGTCTTCTGTACAAACAAACACCCTAGAACACATCAGTAAAATGGGCGTTATCAGTATCGAAGAAGGAAAGGACACTGAAACAACGGTGAAGTTGGTCAAAGGTATGCAGTTTGATCGTGGATATCTCTCGCCATACTTCATTACCAATGCTGAAAGCATGACTGTTGAGTTGGAGAACCCACTCATTTTGGTTCATGAAAAGAAAATATCTTCGGTTGAGACTCTCAAACCGTTGTTGGAAGATATCTTAAAGAACGATCGCGATCGTCCATTGTTGATCATCGCCGAAGACGTAGAAGGTGCTGCACGCAACATGATGGTAATGAACCGCTTACAATACCAGTTAAAATGGGCTGCTATTAAGGCTCCTGGCTTTGGAGAACGTCGCACGGCCATGATGGAAGACATCTCCGTACTGTGTGCCACTACAATGGTCTCAGAAGAAAGAGGCAGTCGTCTGAAAGACATCGGGATAGGAGATTTGGGAACGGCTCAAAAAGTCAATATTTCCAAAGATCACACAAGCATCATCGGTGGTGCAGGTGACAAAGCCACCATTGAAGAACGATGCAAGCAGATCGCAAATCAAATTGCCAACAGCACTTCTGATTACGACAAAGAAAAGTTGCAAGAGCGTAAATCTAAATTGCAAGGTGGTACAGCGATCATTTATGTCGGTGCAAAGACAGAACCAAAAATGAAAGAGAAAAAGTATCTTCTAGAAGATGCTATCCATGCCGTTCGTGCTGCAGTGATTCCGACTCATCAAGATAAAGACTCTTCTCGACTTCATGTCGGCGGTGTATTACCTGGTGGTGGTGTTGCTTTGATTCATGCAGCTAAAGTACTCACAGATGACAGTATCTCACAGCTTAACGATGCTCAAAAGGCAGGTGTGAAACTGGTACAACGTGCTGTAGAAGGTCCACTTCGTCAAATCATTTCGAATGCTGGTGGAGAAGCTGGAGTTGTTGTAGACCGTGTCAAAAAAAGCGACGACCATACCTTTGGATATGATGTACGAAAAGAAACATGGGGTAACATGTTGGAATTTGGTATCTTAGATCCTGGTAAAGTGACTCAATCTGCACTCGAGAATGCAGCGTCTATCGCCGGTTTGTTGCTCACAACAGAAGCAATGATTGCTGACTTTGATGAAGACCATAACCACTAAGAGTACCTAGATATTCTATATAGAAACCCTGTCTATCGGCAGGGTTTTTTATTTCTATAGTGTACCTTGTACTCTTATTCTTTCACTGGCCTTTTCTGTTCAAAAGATTCCACGTAGCCTCTTCTCCCATAGCGGAAAGCATCATCTCCATTGACAAAGCCATTGAGGACGACTGCATCAGTTCACTCCACAATGTTCTGTCATCCAATAAAATCTGAAGGGGCATACCTGCTTGAAGTGCGCGTTTGAAGTGATTTTCAAACGTACGAGTATCTTCTGCACCCGCTGCAATCTGAGATAAGCGATAAGACACGACCCAATGGTGATCTTCCATAGACTGTAACTTCAGTAAGGATTGCTTTGCTTGGTCAGCATCTCCTTGTAACAACAAAATTTCTGCTTTATCATATAGTGCAGGTACATAAGTGGGCTGAATCTGTAGTGCCGCGTCACAGTAGCGAAGAGCTTCTTTAATATTTCCATTTTTGTTGTATTCTAAGCCAACCTCATAGTAAACACGAGCACTTGGAAATACCGTGGTGGAAAAGTCCTCTACCATTGACCATCTCTCGGATGGAGTACTCAACTGAAACACCTGATGGAGTACTGTGTCCTCTATTTCACGATCCAAGGACACATACGGATCAGCAAGTACATGTACACAAATACTCAAGAGTAGAATCATCTACGTCGTCTCATCCCCAACAATCCTAGGCCGAAAATAGACCATGAAAGTACATCCAACGATGCGGTTTGACAACCAGCAAAGGGTTTGTCTTCATCTACACCATCAAGTGGCTGCTCTACTTCTTTGGGGATTCCATAGACACAAACATTGTCAACATTCCACCCCCCCATAGTCAACCCTCTATCACTGGTGATCTCCCATGCAAATTGAGACTCGCCCGTGGAGTCTACGTCCAACAAGATGGAATGGTTTTGCCACTGCTGATCTCGATGATGTTCTTCTCCAAGATTTTGTGATGTTGAATGATTTTGCCACACAACCTCTCCATTCATCAGAACATGGGCTTGATCATAGGCACCATCTTCAACACTCAACCAGCGATCATAAGTCAACACAATCTGATCATAGTCCGAAACATCAAAACTGGGTGAGAGAAGTTGATTTCGCTTATCGTTTTGATACTCACCGTTGTATTGCTGACCATTGACTTCACCACCCAAATCATTACCCCAAACATTGGAGCCTGAAGCAGCGTAATCTGGGTCTCCACCCAAACCATTGGGAGTACCCCACTGCCAATCATCTGCACCTTCTTGATTGTCACCAGCAAGCAAAGAATGGGTAAAACCACCGTCATCACTTTCAAAATCGGTACAAAAGACTTCTTCAACATCACCGACATACAACGAAAATGGATGGCGATCTCCATCTGGAGGTACTGAAACTCTATTGCCATCAGAATCCAACAACTCCAAATAGTACTGAACCACACCTTCATCCAAATACGTTGGGATTTCACCTTCAATTACTGTGTCATCCAGTGTCATTTCTTGAGAATCCCAAGACAAACCACCATCCCAGGAAAAGACAACAGACGCCTCTTCTGGGATTGCAGACAAGCACTCTGCGGCAAACTGAAGGATGTCTGCTTCCAATAGAAGAGAACTTCCCACAGTTTGATTGGGTAAATCTTCATGCGTTAACGACAACAAACCCGCTCCACCATTGGGCCCCAAACCGTGTAATCCAAACGCTTCAACCAACGAACACTGATTTGGAGTACCATCACTCAAATCAGCATTGTCATCGTCTGCAAAAATAAACTCATCAAAAGCAGTTGGAATCAGGGGGCCACCACGCAATCCAAGAACAAAGACTGGAACCACTGTTTCATAAGCTTCTGCATCGCCCAAATCTCCTCTTAACTGTTGCCACCAATCCCATACTGAACCAGCAAAGATCAAACCATCTTGATGAACCTCATTGACAATATCTTCTGGATATCGATAATTGGGCTCAACATCACGAATATAGGCACCATTACTCCCAAAATTAGGCGCTACTTGATTGTCACCAGTTTGGAAAAATGACACCGCATCCGCAATACCTTCACTCATGGATCCATCATACTCACCCGCTAGCAAGTTGTAATAATGAAAACCGTGTCCCCATTCGTGGTAGGATACATCAGCGATACGACCTGTATTGTTACACCCACCACCCGCTCGATAAAAATGCAACTCTCCATCAAAATAGGCGTTGCAAACATCATCTTCATTGACATATACAGTGGACCGAGTCCAATTATTGACGATTTGAGGGGCCCATATTGAAGACCAAGCGTATATTTGACTTTGAAAAACAAACTGATCTAATTCTGGTAGCGTATCTTCGGTTGACATCCATGTTTGTTCACCACCCACAACGTCAAAACGGGCTTCGTCACCAGATTGATTGTAGATTCGAGTTCGACGGCCATCTAGCCAAACATTTATCGATTCTGCTTCGATATCTGTTGTGTAAGCACCATCAAAATCGGTGCGAACAGCATCACCATCTATGTTCAACTCTGTTAAAGCCGAAATGGTCAATCCATCTCCGACAGTGCGTATATCATGCTCTGCCAACAAAGTTCCTTCGAGATACCTCACTTCATTGTGCACATTCCATACTGTACCGGTTTCTACATCAACAAAAGCCACCCATTGCCCTCGAGGACTCTGCGTGTCCCATCTAACAGCCCAGGAAAGTCGTACATCCATTCCCTTCGGGTGTTCAACGAGAGTCCCTTCCAAAGGCAACCAAACCAATTCCACCTGCTGATTCCAAGCAAATATACCATCCGTGGTCGATTCTATAGCCAATCGCAATGCCTCAGAAGCCTCAACTTGAACCGATACAACATTTTGTTGCGATACTTCACTCATATGAGCATCAAATGAAAAGACATCCACGCCAAGCATTGTCAACTTCTGCTTGTGAAATCTAGCTTCTACACCACGACGCCAAACCGGTGCATTCTGATGAACCTCTCCTGTAATGTCGTTGTGAACGGATATAGACAATGGCTCTACTTGTTGCAACTGAAGATAGTGACGCTCAGACAGGTCATCTTGTCCAAACTCACCTACGACCAGTTGACTAGCTTTTAGTCCCGTGAGATTGTGCTCGATCAAAAATGGATATATATCCTGAAGCAACTCGGACTCATTGGAACAATCGAACTCTATACCAGCGCCCCACATACGATACGGACGTAGACTGGATTGGTCAAAACGGGCTTCCCATGTTGGATACTGTTCCGTAAACGCTTGCCAAAACTTTTGCTGACGCAATCGATGTTGTGTAGACACATCGAACGACATTTGGCGATTGGGCTCTACACCTATCCATGTCTTCGATGACGGTGCAAAAGACCAAGCCAATGAAGTCAAAATAGAAATCAACATACAACACCTCAAAGAAGATTGAAACAGATGAACGTGGATTTATAGAACACCTGTGATACATAAATTGTGCACCAGAATAAGTAAAAATCAACACACATATCCATTTTACACAGAACCTTGACAACTCCCATGCGCACTTTGATGCCGAAATACCTACTGAGCATTCTACTTTTAGGATGCACCCCTTCAACAGAACAGGTAGCATTCCCAACCTTAGCCGAAATTATTCCTGAGAAGGTGACTGCTACCAATGCTTCTGTTGCCGATCAGTCTTCGAAGAACTTCGTGATCGCATTGATCGGAGAAGTTCGAGGAGAGCTAGAACCTTGTGGATGTCCGACCTTGCCTTATGGTGGTTTTGCACGTAGAACGACAGCCATTCAAGAACTACAAGCACACAACACGGTATTTCAGTTGGATGCTGGTGAAACATTGCTCAAAGGATTTTTCAGCAACAAAGACAGTACTTCTAGAGACCGAGCGTTGTTAATCGGAGAACTTTCAACAGAAATGGGCGTCGATGTCTGGACTGTTGGACCGTCAGATTTGATGGCTGTAGGGATGGAAACGCTTCAAACCATGAATGGGCCCTCTCGTATTTCTGCGACGTGGCACAACGAAGATGGTGAACGCTTCTTTGACCCCTTCATTATAGTGTCCAAAGAAGATATTACCATTGCTGTCATTGGACTGTCATCACACCCTACAGATCCACGATTGCAATATATCGAAACCAAAAGTGCCAAAGAAACACTTGAGAATGTTCTACCTCAGATTCCTTCGACGGTCGATATGATAATTGCACTAGGGTCTATGGATGATGAAGATGTTCTCGGAGTCCAAACTATGTTTCCAGAAGTGTCTCTATTTTTGACCACAGAAGGAGCGATTTACGAAGAACCCACACATACACCCAATCTTTCTCAAATTATTGAAGCTCCCAAACAAGGTCGATTCATTCAAAGCATTTACATTCGCCACACCACTCCTCGAAAGGCTCTTAACAATACTTTCTCTGAAACAGATTGGAGAACTTGGTTGATGGTAAAGAACGAATCCACACATTCTTTACAAAAAAAGATTGAACAAATCGGAACTGGAAACAATTTGTACTTTACAGATCTCATCCCACTATCATCGTCTTATGACCCAAAAGAAAGCATGGCACAAGACAAAATCGCACAATTCGCCAAAGCCAAAATCAAAGCGTCTCAAAAGATCGCAGAACAACCCACCACGCCGACTGAACCTGGTTTTGCGGCCTCTGGTCGTTGTGCTCAGTGTCACAGTGCAGAAATGGCCAAATGGAGTTTCAGCAAGCATTCTAGAGCATGGGAAAGTTTACTAAAACACCCCGTAGAAGGCAGTACACAAAATCCAGATTGTATCGGATGTCACACAACAGGATTTGGACAAGTTGGAGGATTCGGAGAACCCACTGTTACCAATATTCGTAAATACAAAGCCGTACAATGCGAAGCCTGTCATGGCCCTCTGAAGGGTCATCCAAATGATGAAAGCATTCAAGCAACACCCATCACCAGCGAAACTTGTATCGGTTGTCATGACGATGCAAACAGTCCGAACTTTGACTTCGAATCGTATTTACAACAGGCTACCTGCCAAAGTAAATAGACTTATTGTGGAAAAACTGTTCAATGGCATTGCGTTCTACCAACTGCTGAGATTGGTTTTGACATGTTGAGCATATGTCATACCCATTGTAATGAACAATGCGTTTACTTAGAAAGAAGTTCCGATTGCAAAAGACGCAAACAGCATCATTGCTGGCCATAGCCGCAGAGATACTTTGAGAAATACACCCATTGCAGATTCCTCCAGTGTCGGTACGAATAAAATGATGCACCCCTTTGCCAGAGGTTGAACACAACTGACAGGTTTCTGTTTCAGAAAACAAAAAGTCTGCATCTGAACGACTTTGTTGAACTTGAAATACACCATTTCGAATGTTTCTCAGTAATCGTTTGCGATTCGTGGTTTGCGTCATTTGCTGAAGGTCTTCAAAAGCACTCACCTCTCCATTAAGAGCCAGTCCAATCTTTGCTGCTACCGACATGTCAAGATCAGGCGTTTCAGACCACTCTCGAAGCAGATGCCTGGTCTTTTCCGAACCTTTCTTTGCAATCGACAACAACACCAATGCTTGATATGCCCGAGAAGATTGACGTTCTTTATCTTCATTTTGGCGATGTCTATGAACATCATAGGCAGGATCGTTGTTCGCCAACGCTGCAGCCCGAATATCATCTTCAGTGATGTGCAACCCCTTCATCAACACCTCTTCAGATAAAAAGTCCGATGCACCAAGAGCCGCACTACCGAGGTCCAAGCCAAATGTTGTACTGGATTGCTGTAACAACAATGCCGTTTCAGATGCCTTAGTTTGTTGCGTCATGTATACAGCCACTTCCCACAACGCAAACCGTAAATGCTCATCTTGTGAACAGTGAATGGCGTCCAAGACTGTCGCTATCATTTGTGGACCCACTTCCATGAGTGCAGACAAGACAACACCTATACGTTGACGTACACCCTCCGCAAAACGAATATCCGCGTTGCTTGGAATAGAGGCGTAATCTTCTACTTCTTTGGACAACATACCTTGAAGCCATTGAAGGTCTCCTTCGTGCAACCGCAAAAATACAAGTTCTTGAAACGTCTCAATGTGATCCCATCGATCGTTCAATGTTTCTTGAAAAATCCGAGTGGCCTCTTTTGAATTTCCTTGTCGCAACAAAGATCGTCCCAACACAAGACGGGCATCCAAATGATACGGCTCATAAACCAAACATTGCTGCGCCACACCGCGAGCCCTTTCGTATTCTCCAAGATTGAACCAAGCTGTTGCCATCTTTGCGATGATATCTACTTGATCGGGATTCTTAGACAAAAAGTTTCGGAAATGCTGTACGGCATTGTTGTACTTGCCCAGTTCATAAGCAACCAACCCAAGATAGTAACTGCTCTCTTCTGGATTGATCAAGGTTTGACGAAGACGATTGAAGTACCGTTCAGCCTCACGATTTTTTCCGTTGATGAGACAAGCATATCCAAGTTCTTTGAGAAAGTGAGAATCCAATTCCAACTCACTTCTCGATTGCAGTGCTTGAATTAAATGGTACAAACTACGCTGTCCCAATCGTTTTTGATGTGCCTTTTCCAATCTATCGTCATGATATTGAAGCAGCAGTACTTTTCCAAGTAAACGATGCAACTCCCATGCCTTTGGAGCCAGTTCCAATGCCTGAATCCAATGTTCTGTTGTATTGGCCAGTTGATGCAATGATTTATAGTACACACCCGATGCCAAATGAACCAATACAGAATCTTCAGATTCAGATTCTGTACGCGACAAGTACTTCCATGCCTCTTCTTCTCTTCCCAAGTACACCAATGACAACGCCATCATTGCCAATGAATCTACATGCGAAGGATCTTCTTGTAAGATTCTACGACCATGACGAAGGATTTGTGTACAATCATATTCATTTCCATCGTGAAACATTGCCTTAGACAAATGCAACTTCATGAGTTGATTCAACATAACGATATTCCCACTGGCTCGAGTTGCCTTTTGGGTCAAATCCGCGATCTTCCAATCTATTTTAATATGGGGAAATAAAGAACGTTCGTGATTCATATCGTCTGCCAATATCTGTTGCGTGTACCAAAATCTCTTGTATCATGTTTCACAGTCTAGTCTGTTGTATCGAGAAGACTGTTGTAATGCATTTGCTTGTATAACCTTTTTGACCGAAATCAGCACACAGGCTCATACTCACTATTCGGATTTCCGTATTATTCATCAAGAGAGCATGGTCGCTTTTAGCCTTTTTTATGTATCGCTCTTTTTTTGGCAATGGATTTACTGAATCTGTGCACTCGATACAACAACTGGTACTCTACGACCATCTGCGCTTTCTGCGGTAACGAGGATATTTCGATACCAATACCGGCGTTCTGTTCTGGGAGACCTAAATTCTTCAATCCGAATTGAAATGGGCTGAGAGGAGTCCGGTATCATTTCTCGCCAGACCCACCGTTCATTTCTCCAATCAACGAGTTCTACTGTCACATACAGTGGAAATTCTGAACTTTCGATATCCATTGTCAAACTAGACATTTGGGCTGCTTTACTATCTAAAGAACACAACCAAAGCAGTGATGACATCGAGCTGGACTTGCCATCCAGATTCACCCATGGATTTCCATCGTAAGGCAGCTGAGACACCCGTTGTTCCCATGCCGCAGAATGTTCCAAAAAGTACAATGCCGATCCACGCACATCATAATCGTTAGAGGCAACCACCAATCGTTCGTGCGAATGATCATCAAAACCAAGGTCGTACAATGCACGCCCTTTCCAATACTCCGCCTGGGCAACAATAAAATCGTCCGGCTCAGACTGGGCTATTATTCCATTGAGTATTTCAATACTGGTATCTATCTCTTCAGTATCCATCATCAAATAACGGGCCTGCTGAAGCTGAAACCACAATTGGGCATCTTCTGCGGAAGCCGTTGACAACAACATCCACAGCACCGTCATTCCGCTATTGGTTTCGCAATAAACTTATACCCAACACCATGTAAAGTTTGAATAAAGATGGGATTTTGGATGTTGTCTCGCAGTTTTTTTCGAACAGTCAGTACGTGTGTGTCCACAGTTCTTGTTGCCACACCACCTCGGTACTCCCAAACTTCTCGAAGCAGCTGATCTCTAGATAGGACTTTACCGGCATGAACAATGAAAAAAGCCAATAAATCTCGTTCTCGCTTGCTCAAAGATTCTATTTCTTCACCGTGATGAATCTCATGGAGGTCTAAATCGACAACAACATTGTTTTCATATGTCAAACGCTTTAGCACCACTCTTGTCCGTTTCAGGTTGACCCGAACCCGTGCTTCTAGTTCTGGTAGAGAAAAGGGTTTGGTCACATAATCATCTGCGCCCATTTCAAATCCCAAGAGTTTGTCTTCTTCTGACGATCTAGCACTGACGAAGATAATCGGTTTATCAAATCCTTTTTCTCTTAGATTCTTACACAATTCGAAACCATCAACCTCTCCATCCCCACCACCACTTTCGTGCAACATGACATCCAGAACGGCTAAATCGAACTGATGGGCATTCACCAGATTGAAAGCCTCTTCAGGGGTTTGAGCCCCTTCTGTTTGATAGCCACGACTGGTAAAAAATCGCTTCAGAGATTCCAAAACAGGCTGTTCATCTTCAACAAATAACAACTTTCCATTCGACATTTTAGATATCTCCTTGCACAAGTAATTCTTCTGGGAATTGTAATATAAATGTACTGCCACTGCCCAATTGAGAGCGGACCAATACGGTTCCACCATGTGCTTCCATGATGGCCTTGGTAATCGATAACCCAATTCCGGTTCCTTTGCGACGCAATGCATGCTTCTCTTTAGACCGAAAGAAGGGTTCAAAAATATGCTCCAAGTCCTCTGATGGGATCCCAATACCTTTGTCCGATACCACAACCTCTACAAATCCCATCACTCGACGTACCTTTACACGAATCCATCTTGTGTCTTGAGAATACTTTTCCGCATTGGACAATAGATTTGTAATACATTGACTTAGGGCATTGGAATCCAGCCGCATGAAAGGCAACTCTGAATCCAACTCCAGTTCAAATTCCATATCGCGCATCGTTAACGTCACACCCAAACCATCGACAACTCTTTGAATAATTGAATTCAAATCTCCAGCACGAAGTACAAAAGATTTGTTATCTCGCTCGATGGCTGCGTAATCCAACACATTGTCAACCAACCAACTGAGCCGCTCACTCTCTCGAACAATAGAT
>Ga0115564_10002777_pt1 | contig 15067 bp, 13 predicted proteins | sample COGITO_mtgs_1105_7_FD_88680 | JGI IMG/M metagenome (GOLD analysis project Ga0115564, IMG submission 88680) | Pelagic marine microbial communities from North Sea - COGITO_mtgs_110523 | ecosystem: Environmental > Aquatic > Marine > Epipelagic | place: Germany:Helgoland, sampling site Kabeltonne...
AAAATGAGATTTTAATATTTTTAGATGATGATGTCATTTTGCCAAAAAGTTATATCTCCGACGTAATAAAAGCTCTCTCAGCAGATGATGGTACCATTGGAGTAGGGGGAGCGTATCGCGACACAGGCCACGTTCAGAAGAAAGGATGGAAAACTGCGATAGGTCGAATTTTAGGAATATATTCCAATGGGCAGAAGAATAAAATTTTGAAATCAGGTTGGGCGGACTATGTAAGAGGACCAGTTGCTAGCGAAGTAACCTCTGCTGATTGGTTATTTGGATGCAACTGGGCAGTTAAGGCGCAAGCATTCCAGGACGAAAATGTTAAGATAGAGACTAATTTGGCGCGCTGGTCTTTTTTAGAGGATGTTATACTTGGACACAGACTGGTGGTTGCACATGGAGATTGTTTGAAAATTATACCAAGTCTGGGCGTGGTTCATGATCCAATGACGACGTCCGGAGAGATTACTCCAGAAACTGTTCGAATGCGCATTGTCTACCGTTATGTTTTTTGGCGCCATGAACTCCACAATGATGATACGAGACCAAAATTGGCCTATTTCTTTGGAATGCTTGCTAACACCATTCTTATGGTTACTCAAAGACCCACGTTTGGGGTGCTTGGACAGTGCTTGCGTTCTTATAAATTCATTTTATCCAATCAGCCTAAATCTTATCAGGAATGTAATGACTTTATTTTCAAGATCTAATCTATTATGACTTCTGAATTGGTCAAAAAAAATCTAGCTTCAATGGAATATCGGAATGACATTGACGGGATTCGTTTTTTTTCGTGTTTGATAGTGATTTTTTTCCACCTAGAGCTCGCTGGTTTTGAGAATGGCTGGTTAGGAGTAGACGTTTTTTTTGTCATCAGTGGGTTTTTGATTACTCAAATCATTATCAAAGAAATTGACGCCTCTAGATCATGGTTACCTGCGTTTTATATGCGACGAGTTCGTAGGATAATTCCGCACTGCATCGTCGCGTTGATATTTTCATGGATTCCAGCGTACTTTTTTTTGTATCCAGAACCAATGGTCAGCTTTGCAAAAAGTATTTTAGCGAGCGAATTTTTTCTATCAAACTTCCTATTTTTCTATGAAAGCGGTTATTTTGATCCTATTTCAAAACAAAAACCACTGCTTCATACATGGAGTATTGCTTTAGAGTGGCAGTTTTATCTTTTTTATCCCATTGTCCTAATTGTGCTGGAGAAGCTTGTCGGAGGAAGAAGGGCTATTAAGCTATCCTTTTTGTCTGCTATGAGCTTTATGATTGGTCTGGCACTTTGGAGCTATGCGCCTGGTGCTGCATTTTATCTTCTACCAGGGAGGGCTTGGGAGTTCATGTTGGGAGGGTTATTGGCTGTTGTTCCTCAACATCTTTTCGCCATAAAACTAAGATCAGTCTTTGCTGGTCTGGGAGTGGTCCTCTTATTGTTATCGATGACTTGGGTGCAGGACACACATATTCTGCGACACCCTGGGTTTTTCACTCTGATACCCGTATTTGGTTCTATGCTTCTTGTTGGATATGCGCCACGAACAATAGTCGGTGAATTTTTATCATCAAGGCCACTAGCTTTCCTAGGGAAGTTAAGTTTCGGCGCATACCTGTGGCATTACCTTATAATTAAATTCATAGAAATTGGATTTGATGTTCAGGTCATTGCTGATTATTGGTTATTGGTGACGATAAGCTCTTTTGCACTTTCATGGTTCGTTTTTCTGACGATAGAAAACCCGCTGAGGTATAGCGTTGGAAACAAGCGATTAGGAGTTTTTCTTTTGCTCGCGGCAGCTGTTTTGTCTTTATTGGCTTTTAGCGCGATACAAACAAAGGGAAATATGAATCGCTTTGCAATACCTTCGGCTATTGCCAATAACAAGGATTCTATGCCGAGTAGAGACAATGATTATTGTTTTTATTCGGTTGGTATTTTTTCGAATCCTGTAAGCGTGACTGAAGGAATTACATGCCAGTTGGTGGAGTCAGGTGGTTTGAACGATCATAATCTTCTACATTTCGGAGATTCTTTTACTGCAAGTTACGATCCTTTTTGGAGGATTACTGGAAGTCGTATAGGTGCTAATATTAACTCGGTATCGACAAATTACTGTTTTGGCCAGTTTAATCAGGATTTCCCGGGGCGGTATACTTCAAAAGCATTTAAGCAGTGCATGATAAACCGCGCATATCTTTTGGCGGAGGCTAGTAAGTTTGATGCAATTATTTTGTCTGGGCATTGGGCACTAATTATGGAAAAAGGGCAGTTAGAGGGCTTCGTCTCATTTGTAGATGCGTTATCTAAGAAAACGAAAATCATCTTAATGTTGTCTCCTCCCCTATATGAGCAGTTTGATGTAAACCGCAGAAAGTGGGACGAGATTACAAATCTAAGATTTTCGTCTCGTGATCAAATGAGGACAACGTCTAGTAGGCTGCTACTCAGTGATTTAGGTGAGAATCCATTTGTTCTGATACTTGATCCCAGTCAACAATATATAAATAACAATTGCTCAAATGGGTGTTATCCAATAAGCGCCGATGGTGAGCACCTTAGTGTTTATGGTAGTTCAGAAATCGGCGATGATTTCGTAAAAAATGGAGGTCTTGAGGCCTTGAAGAAGTTTTTAGACTAAAGGGGAAAAGGTAAATTTTATGTTACTAGGCTGGTTGAAGAAAATAGAAGTTAGAAAATTTGAAGTGTTTGGTTTCTTTCCGGTGGTTCGTCTTATATCCATTGTTGAAAATCCGTTATACATTGTCCATTTAATTAAAAAAAATTTTTGGTACAAGAGATTTGCGAAAGATTACAGCTTTAAATATAAAAAATTCAATTTTTTATCTGCGCAAGAAACTCTAGAGTTAATGATTAAAGAAAAGCTTAGCCTTGCTAGATTTAGTGATGGAGAGATAGAACAAATAGTAGGTGCCGGTGAGTATCCACCTGATTCTGACTGGGCTCAAAAGAATTCTAAAAAACTCGTTTCGGCCATCACTTCGAACTTGTCGAGTGTTAAGCCAGGACTTTTAGTAGCAGTTGATCCGCCTTCGACTTTTTTGGCAAGCAGACACTCGAATCATGATATTACTTTTGGTTACAACATGTGGGTGGATATGAGGCGTATTATGTGGACATTTTTATCTGAGGGCAGGGCATATGGACATTGTCACATGTTTATAAGGCCTAACTGCCCAGACCTAAAATGGGGTATGTTGAGAGAGCATCTTGCCACTCGCAATATTATCGTTGCCACAGGAAATACTCATCTCATTGATCATTTACAGCTTGGTAAAACTACACACTATTTAGAATGCGGGACAGTGAACGCGTTTGAAAGGAAAAATGAGATAAAATTTGAAATTATGGCATGTATTACGAAACATGATTTGCCGGTCGACAATGTTTTGGTTTTAGCATGTTTAGGCCCTACTGCTGGTATAATTGCAGAAGAACTTTTAGATCATTCGTTGCAGGTTTGGGACACAGGGCACATCTTCGAATTCGCTGCAGAAGGTTTTATAGAAACAAGCCTCGATCAACGATAAGACTATACTCGATTATTTTTTAATGACTCACTGATATAAAGGTAAGTGGTGGGCTAGCGATAGGAGTGTCACCTGAAGATTCCAAAAATTTTGCATTATGTCTGGGTAGGCGGAAACCTGCCAGATAGGGTGTTACAATTAATTAAGCACAATAGGCAGTACACGTCAGATTACGAAATTAAATTATGGACTGATGACAACCTTCCTGAGCTCAATAAATTCGCAAAAGACGCTGCGAAAAAAAAGAATTGGGCTTTTGTTTCTGACTATGTTCGTTTCATTGCCTTGCGTCAGTTCGGTGGAATATACCTTGATACTGACCAAAAGCTGTTGAAACGGCTTGACGACTTGCACGACCTTAAATTCTTCGCTGGATGGAATCGTGAACGAACATATATTTATACTGGTATTATAGGTTGCGTTCCTAGGCTCGACTTAGTTGACGACATCATTCAAGGTTATGAAACCCTCGAATATGATATTAAGCACTCATCGCCAACAATCTTAACAAAATGTTATCACAACGGTGAGCGTGATTATAAATTTAAAGTTTTTAATTATACCTATTTTTATCCGGTTAGTGCCGGCGAAAAAAATGAGGGGAAGATATTTCCCCATACTTACGCTACTCATCTATGGGATGAAAGTTGGGTAAAATTTGTAAGTCTCCGAAGATGTCTTCGATTTTTTGGATTTATAAAAGTCTATCACGCATTTCTCAACAAAATTGACAAATAGTGGTGTTTCATTGAGATTACTGTTTTACTTGCACTCGATAATCATAATTTTGTTTGCTAATTGTCTGCTGACTTTTGGCTCTTATTTTTACTATTTGGTAACTTTGGAGGCGGTTATAAGTTCATCCCGCATGTTACTTTCTGCACTTCTAGTTTATTTTTTAAGGCCTAGGTTGAATAGGGAACGGGTACTCACGATTATAATGTTTGTGGTAACTTTGAATGGTGGAGTAGTTGGTCTGCAAGTACTTGAGCAGGCTTTGAATAATAATTTTTTACCGGATATACTTAGGTATGGGGGGATATGGGGCTTTTCTGAATCGCATGATTACGAAATCTTTAAAAAAGGTGGGCTTTTTCCCTCTACCCAAACATCTTCTTTTCTAAGCCTCGTACTGATAGGATATATTGTAGCACAAAAGAGAAGCTTTTGGCTGCTTTCACCAAATATCATCGCCGTACTATTTGGTGGCAGAACTACAATGATTTTGGCCGCTATTCTGCTGGTGGTTGTACTCATTAAAATGACCTACAGCGCACTCACTAACGTAAAATTAAACCAGAACATTTCTGTAAAATCTCTCACTGTTTGGGCAGTGTACATCGCTATTATGATTTCTCTAATATATGTGTGGTTCAATTCGGAATTTGGTGAGCACCATCTTTTTCGGATTCAGCAGGCCTTTAATGTTGTCCGATATATTGATTTCAGTGGTGGAGATTCAGGAGGCGGTGCATTCCAATTTTTTAAACTCCCTCCTGATGGGCTTGAGGTATTGATTGGAAATGGGCTCCCTAGATTCCACGAATTAGGGGGTAATGATCCCTTTTATCCACGATGGTTATTACAATCTGGAATATTTTCTTTAATCAGTCTCTTACTTGTTTTTTTAATATGTTTCATGGTTGAGCGACGGAATACCAATAGTTTAGGGATTATTACTATATTACTACTAATTCAAGGGTTTAAGGGTGAACTATTGACCTCAACTTTTGTCTTTGATATTTACTTGTTATACCTATTCTTAAGAAAATCAGCATAGTTTTTGCTCTAATATTTAGTCAAAGTCTTACCTTCATTTATATTTTATAACCTAACAATCAAGGATTGTTGTGACCTCTCAATTTAATAAAGTGATTCATGGGACCGACCCTGCGGAGTTTGATGTAATTCTAAAGCACTCACGAGATGTTATCGAGTCTCTTAAATATAGTGAGTTCAAAACTCCTACTCTATTAGGTTCCTCAACGGATATTATTTACTATGAGTTCTTTGAGCTCCCTGTGCGACTAGACGAGGAGTGGAAACACGATTCTCTAAACGACGAGAGCTTTATTGCCATTGGAAGAATGCTTTCTCGTATTCATCGTAGTCTTGACATAAATCTGTTACATGGTGATTTCGTGTTGCATAACATCTTCTTTAATCTATCTCAGGAAATCTGCGTTATTGACTGCCACCCTCCTGAAGTTATCGGATATAACTATCATTATTTATATGGCAACCAAAATCTTGAAATGTATCTTTTTCTAATCAACTTATCAAGTAGTTATGGGTTGAAGTCTTCAATTGCAAGTCCCCATAGGGTGAGGCAAGCCATTAAGAACTTTCGTAGTGGGTATGGCTGGGTAAGTGACAAGAACGCACTGATACTTGCAATGTTGCGAAACTATAGGATACGTCGATCTGGTGGTTTCTCTATTTTGAATGCGTTGGCACATCTAACTATAGGCCTATATTTTATTGTGAGTTCCTATGAGTGAGGTGCATGCTATATATGAAGATTTAAGCTTACTTGAGGGAGTGGTAGTTCATTCAGGCGTAGCTTCTCATCCAAAGGATATAGATTTATATGTACCGGCGAATCAATTAGATTATGCCAAGCGTATGCTTCAAGATAATTGTTATATATGTGTTTCTGATACTAATTATCACTCCCTGTATGCGAAGTTTGAGAATGGTGACCTTTTTATCTTTGATCTGACAACTGATTATCATTATTACCTCGCGCTCTCTCCTTCATTAGAATTGTCGAATAAGGGAAGTTGTACTCTAGGCACTGATTGTCAAGCGAATATAAGTTTTAAAAAACTTATAAGTTCAAATCAGATACAAGAACATGATATCTCGATACTAAAGAAGTTTTTTGCGCGACCCGATAACTTTTCAAATATACCTAAAAAAAGATTCGTCAGTTACGAAGACTTTATTACGCTTAAGAGATCCATTTCACGAGAGAGACGTTATCACTTGTTAGGGTTTAGGGCTCGGTTTATTTTTCGGCGTTTTAATGAGGGAAAGTCGTATTCGTTCGTTGGGCCTGATGGTTCTGGAAAGGGTTTTTTTATTGACAAGCTGAAAAAAATCCGGCCTATCAAGGTGGTTTATATGGGGGATTGGTTCTTTAGGTTTCAGAGGGTCTACAGTGCTTTGCTTAAACTTCCTTCTCCTTTGAATCGATTTTTATACTTTTTTTATTACTTTGAAAATCTAATTAGGCGTCTTAGGGTTAGTTTTTGGACTACAGCGGGTTATGATGTATTCATTGATCGCTTCCCTGGGACTAACTCGCCAGTTACCCTCACGGGCGTTCCCGGGTTCATCAATCGTATGATTTTCAAGTGTACCCCAAAGCCAGATTTGTTCGTATTACTTTATGCGAGGCCGGAAGTCGTTTTCTCTAGAAAGGCTGAGCTTACAATCGATCAAATATCTATGATCCAGCAGTCGCAGAGAGAGATTCTCTCTAAGTCGAACCATGTTGTTATCGATACCGAGAACATGGATATGTCCCTAAATTTCTTGTTGAGAAAGTTTTATGAAATTAAAATCTAAGGTCAGACACTTCCTGCTGGTAGCCTATTACTTTCTAGGAAGGAAGGTGTCCGTATCGATGCGTGGTGTGCCTCTTACCAGAGTGCTCGTTTTTCACCATCTTGATAAGCCGAGGAGATTCGATAAACTAATTTACAAGCTCAAAAAAGATTATAATTTAATTTCTTTTGACAATTATTTATCTGGTGAGATTAAGAAAGATAGAGTTAATTTAATTCTAGCTTTTGATGATGGGTATCAGTCATGGGCCGTGTCTGGCGCGCCTATTTTTAGTAAACATGGTTTAAAACCTTTATTTTTTGTAAATTCAGATTACGTCGACCTAGCTGGCGCTGATGGTTACGACTATTGTCGAGATAATATCAATACCTGGGCTGAGGAATCACTTACCTGGTGTGAGTTGCGTCGATTAAAGGAGCTGGGTGGTTCGGTTGGAGGTCATACCAAAGGACATACAGATCTTACGGACGCTAAAAATAATTCCATCATCAGCTCTTGTGTGGCGCTCGATAAGCAGAATATTGATGCTCATCTTGGACAGGATACACAGATTTTTGCTTACCCTTACGGACGTTGGGACGAAGGCTCAGTGAAGGCTGTTGCCAATGCAGGGTATAAGTATGCATTTACATCTGATTCAGGGTATTTAGAGGATTCTGTCAGCGATCTTACACTGCTCAGGACCAACGTTGGTATGAGAACTTATTTTGTGGCAAGGGCGTACATTGAGGGTTGCGCTGAAATTTTGACGTCTGATATGGCAAAATTGCGATCTTTAATTCGTGCTGCTTAATGTACTGCCCAAATTAGTGTCCGTTCAAGGTTTGACTGTGGCTCATGGCCTGCTTTTTACATTTTTGGCCACGCGTTTTTTAGACCCTGAGACCTTTGGCTCTCTGCGATACGTGATGGTCTTATTACCTTTCTTTATGTTGGCCACTTTGCCTAGCTACGATAACCTTATTCTGAGAGAGTCTTCTTCTGGGGCACTTTTGAACTTGAGACAGATTTGGTGGACTAGAGGTATATTCGGACTATTTACTGCGATTACTTTTGGTCTTATTGTTCTCTGCATACGAGGGCGGTTTGCGGCAGATATTTTGCAGGGGCTTGTTTTAATTATTTTTTTGCTTCCTTTTTATGAAACAACGACGGGTTATAAAAATTATTTAATAGGTGTGGGCTTACAAAAACAGATACTTAATATTCAAGTTAGGAACAAGCTCATATCGATTGCTATTCTAGGTGTTGGCATTCTATTGGTTAATTTTTTAGAACCGACGCTATTTTCGTTCCTGTTGGTATTTATGCTGGCAACTACTATTCCCAATTTTTGTTCGCACGCCATCTTAGTTTTTTGTCGGCCTAGCTCAGCTCTTAAAACGAGAAAGATCTTTGCCAGAGAAGCGATTTTAACGTCATTCGCGTCGGGAGTTTGGATTGCGTCATACTCTCTTGATAAGATCATAGTCGCTGAAGAGCTCGGTGCGGAAGCTCTTGCTTATTATTCGATTCTAATGCTCATTCCTTTAATGACTGCGCAATTAATCGATGGTTTGATACCTTTTTATTATAAAAAGTTTTTCTTCGGTGAGGCGCAGTTTGTAAACCTCCAAGTCGTCATGGTCACTAGTGTTTTGTTTCTTTTAGTTATTGGTGGCTATGGATTTCTCGCTTATACATTGTATCCTTATCTTTTCGGCGACTTTTATACTTACACTTTAACGCTAGCATTATTTTCTGGGGTAGTTATGGCCACTGGGTCTATTGAATTCTTTTTCATCCATTACCTTTACAAGGGAAAAAAGTCTCGTCAAATATTAGCATATAATTTGATGTCGCTCGTCATTGTTTACATTGCTTTGGTATTCGTAGTCCCTAGTTTAAACTATGTCACTGTTATTTCTGTAATGGGGTTAAAGCAATTGGCGTTACCACTAATTTTTTTTGGGTTGGAAAGAATGATGTTCCAAAACCCTATATCTTTGGGGAAGTGACCGATTAACTCAAGAAAAAGTCTCATAATCGTTACAACGGTGCCACAGACTTTATTTTACATTTTAAAGGGGCAGGCAAAAGTTTTGAATGGTCAGTATGATGTGTCCATTGTAACGTCCTCCGGTGATGAAGTTTCCAGAATTATAGCCAGAGAGGGTGTAGCTGTTTACTCAATAGAGATGAGTCGCAAAATTTCCCTGGCGAGAGATTTTGTCTCGCTTTTTAAATTGACTAAATTATTTTTGAAACTTCGTCCGGATATAGTTCACTCATACACACCAAAAGCAGGGCTGTTAACTATGTTGGCAGCATTCTTTGCTAAAGTTGGTGTGCGAGTCCACACGTTCACTGGCTTAATTTTTCCTAGCCGTTCTGGGTTTAGTAGAGCGCTACTCATTGCTACTGATAAACTAACCTGTCTTTGTGCAACTGCAGTTGTTGCGGAAAGTGCGGGTGTTCGTGATGATCTTAGAGCGGTCTCGGTTCCATGTACTGATATTCGTATCATAGGTTCTGGTAATATCGCAGGCGTTGATGAGGATTTCTTTATGCCGGCATCTCCTACTGAGAAATGTGAAGCAAAATTGAAATTAGGCATTCCCTCAGAAGCCTTCGTGTTTTGTTACGTTGGCAGATTGAATTCGGAAAAAGGGATTTCTGAGTTGATTCAAGCTTTCCAAGAGCTTAAAGGAAATATGTATCTAATTTTAGCGGGAGGTTTGGATGAGTCATCTCCCCTTCATGCCAAGGATATGAGTTTGATTGATTTGCATCCAAATATTTTGGCTGTTGGGCAAGTTAATGATGTTAGGGCTATTTTTTCGGCGTCAGACGTAAACGTTTTAGTCAGCTACAGGGAAGGTTTTCCAAATGTTTTACTCGAATCATGCTCAATGGGACTTCCATCGATTGCTACCGATGTAAATGGATCACGAGAGGTTATTCGTAATGGCGAAACGGGTTGGCTGATCCCGGTCAAGAATAAAAATGCAGTGTTCGACGCTATGATTATGAGTATGGATAAAAAAGAAAATTTAGATAAACTTGGAGAGAATTGTAGAAAGTTAGTAATCGATAGGTATAGACGAAGTGATTACCTTGAATCGCTCAAGTGTTTTTACAAGAGTTTTGATGTTATTGATTAACTGTTTAAAGTTGTATTGACGCTGATAAATAAATGGATGTTTAAGATGTACGATAAAAATTTGATGTTCACGGCGTTTGTTGATAAGGCAAAGGAAATCTATGGTCCTGACTTTATACCAATGCACCGCCCAGTTTTTGAAGGTAATGAAATTGAATACTTGAGGGAGTGTGTCGAGACTAATTTTGTCTCGTCTATGGGTGGCTTTGTAAATAGATTTGAGTCTGACGTAGCTAAATTTACTGGGTCTACTTACGCAATAGCCGCAGTGAATGGTACTTCTGCACTGCATATCGCGATGTTAGTGGCGGGAGTTCAATCTGGGGATGAGGTCATTAGCCAGGCGTTAACTTTTGTGGCGACTTGTAACGCTATATCATATTTAGGAGCTCTACCATTGTTCATAGATGTCGACAGAGACACTATGGGGATGAGTCCATCAGCTTTAAGGTATTTTTTAGAACACAATACTTTTATGGAAGGTGGTTGTCTCTTTAATAAAACGTCTAAGAGGCGCATAAAAGCGTGTGTGCCTATGCACACCTATGGTATCCCTTGTCGAATAAAAGAGATTCAAACTATTTGCAAGGAATGGGGCATAGTCTTAATTGAGGATGCAGCTGAATCTCTCGGTAGCTATGCGGGTGGTGAACATACAGGAACGTTAGGAACGTTAGGAGTTTATAGTTTTAACGGTAATAAGGTTATTACTACGGGAAGTGGGGGTATGGTAGTTACGGATGATAAAGAATTAGCCGAACGGGTACGACACCTTACTACGACGGCAAAAATTCCGCATCCTACTGAGTTCGTTCATGATGATATTGGTTATAACTACCGTTTGCCAGGTCTATGTGCGGCTCTCGGTGTTGCGCAGATGGAGCGACTAGCTGAATTTCTGGCTGTTAAAGAAATGATCGCGCAAGAGTGGCGAGGGCTATTTGGTGAATTTGACCTCGAGTTGAATGGTGCTTTGTCTGAGGATAAAAGTAACAATTGGTTTAACTCTGTGACTATGGACTCCAAAACAGATCGAGATGAGTTTCTTAATTACTCCAATGATAGAGGTGTCATGACTCGTCCGCTGTGGGAGCTAATGTCTAATTTAGAAATGTTTAAAAATAGTGAACATGATGGCTTGGAGAATTCTAAGTGGCTTTTAGACCGCGTAGTTGCTGTATCTTCGAGCGTTCCTGACGGGGCATTGGTGGATTTTAACAAAAGGAGTAGTGGATGAATTATTTGGATCTAATCGGAAGAACAGATCCATTGTTTTGTCAGGATTTAAATAATCGAGAGGCAAAACTTCAGGAGATAGTTTCGAAGAATCGGTTTTTAGTGATTGGGGGGGCGGGCTCAATTGGCCAAGCGGTGTCTCGTGAGATATTTAGGCGACATCCATTGGCACTCCATGTTGTTGATATTAGTGAAAATAATATGGTCGAACTTGTTCGCGATTTAAGAAGTACCCTCGGTTACATTGATGGCGATTTTCGGACGTTTGCGATTGACTGCGGGAGCCGTGAGTTCGAGGCATTGATGAGTAGCGGTGCTGGCTATGATTATGTTCTTAACCTGTCTGCACTTAAACATGTGCGTAGCGAAAAAGATCCATATACTTTACAGCGGTTGATCGAAGTTAATATTCTTAACACCATTAAGACGGTTCAGATGGCTAGAGAGCAAGGCGTCAAAAAATATTTTTGTGTATCTACAGATAAGGCAGCTAACCCAGTTAATATGATGGGTGCCAGTAAGCGCATAATGGAGATGTTTTTGATGCGTGAAAGTGATTCAATACAAATCTCAACCGCTCGCTTTGCAAACGTAGCTTTTTCTGATGGCTCGCTACTGCATGGATTCAATCAACGTTTTGCTAAAAGGCAGCCTATTGCAGCCCCAAATGATGTTAGACGTTATTTTGTAACTCCCCAGGAATCTGGAGAACTATGTCTAATGTCATGCCTCCTTGGCGAAAATAGAGATATCTTTTTCCCAAAGTTAAGTGAACAACTTCATTTGACTACTTTTTCTGACATTGCTGAGCGCTACATAGAGAACCTTGGGTACGAACCTTATCATTGCTCAACTGAGGAGGAAGCAAGAGATCAATCTGATGAATTAATCGCTTCCAAGCGTTGGCCTTGTTATTTCTTCAAATCAGACACCTCAGGTGAAAAAGATTTTGAAGAATTTTTTACAGACAATGAAGTTCTGGACATGGATCGATTTCAGAATTTAGGGGTGATTAAAAACGAAGCAAACTTCGGTTCGGATATGCTGGATAATTTTTTAGAAGTGATCCATGAGCTCCGCGCTCAAACAGTCTGGGAAAAGGCACCAATAGTTGATCTGTTTAATGAAATGATTCCTGACTTTGATCACAAAGAGACAGGTAAATATTTAGATGGGAGAATGTAAATATGCAGCGGTTCTTTGATATTATTTTTTCGGGCATTGCGCTGGTTTTACTTTCTCCTCTTTTACTGCCTTTGATGTTTATTTTGCGAGTAACAGGAGAGGGAGAAATTTTCTTCCCACAGAGTCGTGTTGGGCGAGGAGGTAAAGATTTCAAGCTCTATAAATTTACTACCATGCTCAAAGACAGTCCCAATATGGGTACAGGCACTGTAACTGTCAAAAATGACCCACGTGTGCTGCCAATGGGTGGATTTCTTCGTAAAACCAAAATCAATGAGTTGCCACAACTTATCAATATATTTAATGGTGATATGAGTGTTATTGGGCCGCGCCCTCAGACTCAGCGTTGCTTTGACGCATTTCCACTATCATCGCAGAATGAAATAATCAAAGTCCGACCAGGCTTGTCTGGCATCGGATCCATCATATTTAGGGATGAAGAGGATATGATGCATGCAAATAATGATCCGGGCAAGTTCTATGATGAGATTGTCATGCCTTATAAAGGATCTCTGGAGGATTGGTATGTCTCTCATCAAAATATTGCTTCTTATTTTAGTCTTATTGGCCTCACAATATTGGTCGTGTTAGGGTTTAGTTCTGGTTTGGTCTGGAAGCTATTCAAAGACTTACCTCCTCCTCCAATTGAATTGAACCCTTGGATTTAAACGGCTCGATCCAGCTAAATCATCTTTCATGTGCCGAGACTAAAGACTAATACTTGGATTTTGTATGCCCAAATCGTTAAAAGTTTCTATACTCAAAATTTGCTTTTTTTGTTAAGGAAATGGACGCACAACTCTAGTACATATTAAGGATTTAAATCATGAAGTCGAAATTAGCCTTTGATCATAATATGCTTACCCATATTAATGAGGCAAGGGTTGCGGAAGGCAAGCAAGCCTCAGCTCTCATTGAACTTGCTGGGAAGGTTCTGAGCCACCCTCTTATGTATGTACCGCTTGGCTTTATTGAAAAAGTGGTAGGTGTTTTACTCGCCTTGCCAATTCCGTTATACAGTTCATTAGTTTATACTTGGATCAGCAACTCCAGAGGCTTGCCCAATTTTTTTGGAATGTATCTACGAGCGTTGTATTACCGAAGAGTATTGGGTCTTATGGAATCGAATGTTTTCATTGATCAAGGAGTCATATTTTCGCATCCAAAAGGAGTCACTCTTCGTGAATTTTCTTATATTGATAAGAGGACTATGCTGTCATGCCATAGGGTATCGGTGGGGCGACGTGTCCATATAGCGTCAAATGTTTTTGTGAGTGGTGGTGGTACTTTTGAGATTGAAGATTATGCCTGTATAGCGACTGGCACAAGTATAATTACCTCGACAGAAGTTCTTAAAGATGGGGCTAGATGTTCTGGTCCGATGGTAGCAGCTTCTCAGCGTAAGGTAGTTAGAGGGCACGTTCAAATCGAAAAAGATGCGTTTATTGGTCCTCATGTTGTTCTCTTGCCCAATATTGTGGTCAAGCAAGGCTCTGTTATAGCCGCCGGTGTTACTGTGGCAAAAGATACTGAGTCTTGGGGGATCTATGTTGGTGGGAAAGGAAAAAAAATCTCAAATAGAGACCCTGTAAAACATCCAGACAATTGATAATTCATAGATTATGCTCTCCAGTTAATGGCTCCAATTTCTAAGGTATGACATGGCTACTTTTTTTGCCGATATGCTAAGCCAAGGCCAATTCCAATAAGCACGCCGAGCGTATCTGCGGCCCAGTCGTTCAGGTCTGCGCTGAGATTGAAGTTGGGCTGTATCAGCTCAATAATGGCGCCAAAGGCGCTCGCGCCAATAAACACTGTCAGCAGGCCTAAGCGTCCAGTGCGGGCCAGCCGGGAAGGCGAGAGCCGCGAAGGCCATGAAGTGTACCAGCTTGTCGCCTCCCCTCGGGCGCTGGCGGCGGCGCCTCAAGCGGCCAGCGCATCGCTATGGTTAGGGCGGTCGTCACGGCCACGGTAAGGGGGATGTCGAGATATTTGCGCATTCCCAGCGCGTAGCTGTGCTGCACGCTGGGCGCAAGCATACGTCTTAAAATTAAATATTCCCAGCCAACTGGAAACCCTTGGGCGAACAGGGACTTGGGGATTCCGATATGCTAAATATATGTGTAATTAAAATTATTAACAATTTGCTTAATACGTATGATAATTATACTGGAAAATATAAATTCTTATTAAATTTTTTTAACAAGGTTACATCTCAAGTAAAGGATTAATTAAAATGAAATCGAAGGTTCGAAAAGCAGTTTTTCCAGTAGCAGGATTAGGTACAAGGTTTTTGCCTGCGACCAAGGCAATGCCTAAAGAGCTTTTACCCATCATAGATAAGCCACTTATACAATATGCTGCTGAAGAAGC
>Ga0115564_10002781_pt1 | contig 15062 bp, 16 predicted proteins | sample COGITO_mtgs_1105_7_FD_88680 | JGI IMG/M metagenome (GOLD analysis project Ga0115564, IMG submission 88680) | Pelagic marine microbial communities from North Sea - COGITO_mtgs_110523 | ecosystem: Environmental > Aquatic > Marine > Epipelagic | place: Germany:Helgoland, sampling site Kabeltonne...
AAGAAACACACCAAAATCGCCAAGCCGATTGCAGCTTCGGCGGCTGCCACGGTCAATACAAAGAGCGTGAAAATCTGCCCAACGTAGTCACCAAGAAAGGCTGAAAAAGCAACAAAGTTGATATTCACGCTCAGAAGCATCAATTCGATACTCATCAACAAGATGATGATATTTTTGCGGTTCAGAAACAGCCCGAAGATGCCAATCACAAACAGGGCCGCCGCGACGGCCAGATAATGTTCAAGTCCGATCATAGTCCCTGCCCCGGTTTTACATCTTTCAATTCCATAGATTTGGCTGGATCACGCATCATCTGCGCAACCACGTCTTGACGCTTGACGTCAACCCGATGGCGCAGCGTCAGGACAATCGCCCCAATCATAGCCACCAAAAGAACCAATCCGGCCAGTTGGAAAATCAAAATATAGTCATCATATAAAATGACACCCAGCTCGCCTGTATTGGTGCCAGAGCCAAATTGCGCGGCCAAACGCCCCTCGTAACCTGCCGAATAGTCCCAAACGCCGAACGCAAACATCAGCTGTATCAAAACGATGACACCGATCACCAAACCCAGCGGCAGATATTTCGCCATCTCCGCTTTCAATTCCGCAAAATCCACATCAAGCATCATCACGACAAAGAGGAACAATACCGCAACCGCCCCGACGTAGACGATGATCAGCAGCATGGCCACAAACTCCGCCCCCAGTAGCACAAAGAGGCCCGCGGCCGAGAGAAATGCCAAAATCAGCCACAAAACCGAATGCACCGGGTTGCGCGCCACGACGGTGAAAATGCCCCCAATCAAAGTAGACATTGAAAATGCGTAAAACGCGAGTTCCGCGATACCCATCGTAATTCCTTCCCTTAGCCGCTAGCGATATGGCGCGTCGAGTTCAAGATTGCGGGCAATCTCTGCTTCCCAACGGTCGCCATTTTCTAACAGTTTGGATTTATCGTAAAATAACTCTTCACGCGTCTCGGTTGAGAATTCAAAATTCGGCCCCTCAACAATCGCATCCACCGGGCAGGCCTCTTGGCAAAACCCGCAATAAATGCATTTCGTCATATCTATATCGTAACGGGTGGTGCGGCGGCTGCCGTCGTCGCGCGGCTCGGCGTCGATTGTTATGGCCTGAGCCGGGCAGATCGCTTCGCAAAGTTTACAAGCAATGCAGCGTTCTTCCCCATTCGGATAGCGGCGCAAAGCATGTTCGCCGCGGAACCTCGGGCTTAGCGGCCCTTTTTCATGTGGGTAGTTTAATGTCGCCTTTGGACGGAAAAAATATTTCATGCCCAATTTGAACGCAGCCCAAAAATCTTGCAGCAAGAAATATTTGACCCCACGGGTATAATCAATATTTGCCATTGGTTTAGCCTCCCACTGTCCAGCGGGCATAGACGCCCCAGAACCAACCGAATTTTGCTGCGAATGCCACAAAGACGACCCAGACCAAAGAGAAGGGCAGAAATACTTTCCAGCCCAACCGCATCAGCTGATCGTAGCGGTACCGCGGCACCAGAGCCTTGACCATGGCAATCAGGAAAAAGAAGATTGCCATTTTCCCGACCATCCAGACAGGACCATCAGCGATGAACGGCACAGGTGAAGCCCAGCCACCGAAAAACAACAAGGTGATCAGAGCGCACATTAAGAATATCGCAATATATTCACCCGCCATGAAGAGCAAAAACGGCGTCGACGAATATTCCACCTGATATCCCGCCACAAGCTCCGACTCTGCCTCAGGCAAATCGAAAGGCGGGCGATTGGTTTCTGCCAAGGCGCTGATAAAAAACAAAAAGACCATTGGAAAATGGGGAATGAAATACCAGTTAAAAAAGCCCAAATCCCCATTCTGCGCTGCCACAATTGCGCCGAAATTCATTGATCCGGTCGAAATAATCACCCCGATAATGATCAAGCCCATTGAGACCTCATAGGAAATCATCTGCGCCGCAGAGCGCAGCGAGCCGAGGAACGGGTATTTCGAGTTCGAGGCCCAGCCTCCCATGATCACGCCATATACTTCCAAAGAGGACACCGCGAAAACAAACAGCAAGGCCACATTTATATCAGCCAATACCCAAGTCTGGTTGAAGGGGATCACGGCCCAGGCCAACATCGCCAAAACAAAAGACACAAGCGGCGCCAATATAAAGACCGGACGATCGGCGCCCGCAGGAATGACAATCTCCTTAACCACATATTTCAATGCATCGGCCACGGTCTGCAGCAGGCCAAACAATCCCACAACATTTGGCCCGCGCCGCATCTGTACCGCGGCCCAGATTTTCCGGTCGCCATAGACCAAAAACAGCAAGCTGATCATCACAAAGCCAACCACTGCAAGGGTCTGGCCCAAAAGGATCACAGCGACCCCCAGGTTGGTGGTAAAGAATTCGTTCATACCTCTGGTATTCCTCGTTCCCTGCGCACAGCAGTGCTGATTTTCACCTGAATATCGGCCAATACGTCAGCCGGGTCATTTGATGGGCTGTAAACCGTATCTTGTGTAAAAATACCAGCCTTCCCGGCATGGTTTTTCGATGAAACCACCACTCGGCGCGCTCTAGGGCCTGTGATGGCCCCGTGACCTTGCCAAGTCGCGTCAAACTTGGGGCCACAACAGCGGTCCAGCCGATCCATCAAAGCCAAGCCCATGAGATTACTCCGCCGCAAGAGGCGCAGATTTGCGCGCTTTGGCATTGGCTGAAAGCTCCGCCATCAAGGCACTGGCCCTTGCAATCGGATTGCTGAGGTAATAATCGCTTATCGCCTGCCCAAAATCACCCTGACCCATTTTTCCAGCCGAAACGGCCTGCCATTCATTTTCTGGCACCATATCAAGCGCGGCTAAATGAGGCGCAGCAGCGATCATGTGAGTGCGCAACTGTGCCAAAGTGTCAAAGGGCAAAGCCGCGCCCAATTCCGCCGAGAGCGCCCGCAGAATGGCCCAGTTCTCCTTGGCGTCACCGGGGGCAAAACCAGCGCGCTGCGCCAATTGTGGCCGCCCTTCGGTATTGACGAAAATACTGTTTTCCTCGGTATAGGCCGCCCCTGGCAAGATGATATCGGCCCGATGCGCGCCGCGATCGCCGTGACTGCCTTGATAAATCACAAATGCCCCTGGCGCGATGTCCAGTTCATCCGCACCCATGTTGTAGATCACCTCGGCGCCATCAAGCGCGGCGGTGAGCCCCCCATCCGTGGTGCATCCCAAGTCCATTGCGCCAACCCGTGCCGCTGCTGTGTGCAAGATCATGAGTTTGCTCGCAGTTTTTTCGCAAAGCTCCATCGTAGCCGCCAGAACCGCCGCGCCATCTTCGCCTTGCAAAGCCGCCTGCCCCAGCACCATCACTGACGGTTGCTCCAGAACCGCCTTGTGATCTTTCTTGAGCAAGCCCTGCAAATCAGCGCGCCCTGTGCCAACATGCACATAGTCATAGGTCAGATCGACTGGCTCACCAATCAGACCAATTGTGGCGCCACGGCTCCAAGCCTTGCGGATGCGGGCATTCAGGACCGGCGCTTCACTTTTCGGGTTCGTGCCAATCAACTGGATCATCTGCGCAGTTTCGAGATCCTCAACCCGGGCAGTACCGACATAGGCGCTCCGATTGCCCGCTGGCAATTGCGCCCCATCGGTCCGGCATTCGATTTTGCCGCCAAGGCCAGATATCACCTGCTGAAGCGCATAGGCCGCCTCAGTCGAGACCAAATCGCCCACCAAAGCGGTCACTTGTTTGCCCGCCATCGCCGCAGCCGCTGCTGCAAGCGCTTCCGGCCAAGTCGCTGGGCGCAATTTTCCCGCCTCGCGAATATAGGGCCGGTCCAAGCGCTGACGGCGCAAACCATCCCAAACAAAACGCGACTTATCAGCAAGCCATTCCTCATTCACACCATCATGGTTGCGCGGCAAAAACCGCATCACTTCGCGGCCCTTTGTGTCGACGCGGATATTAGATCCAAGCGCATCCATGACATCAATGGAATCTGTTTTGCTCAACTCCCAAGGACGGGCCGTGAACGCATAGGGTTTGGACACCAAAGCGCCGACAGGGCAAAGATCAATGATATTTCCCTGCAAATTGCTGTCGAGCGTTTGACCGAGATAGCTCGTAATTTCAGAATCTTCACCGCGACCAGTTTGACCCATCTGGGTCAGTCCGGCCACTTCCGATGTGAAGCGCACGCAGCGGGTGCAAGAAATGCAGCGGGTCATATGGGTCTCGACTAGCGGGCCCAAATCCAAATCCTCTGTCGCCCGCTTGGGCTCACGGAACCGGCTGAAATCCACACCATACGCCATGGCTTGATCTTGCAGATCGCACTCTCCGCCCTGATCACAGATTGGGCAGTCCAACGGGTGGTTGATGAGCAAAAATTCCATCACCCCTTCCCGCGCTTTTTTCACCATCGGAGAATTGGTTTTGACAACCGGCAATTGCCCTTCTGGGCCGGGGCGCAAATCGCGCACCTGCATCGCGCAAGAGGCCGCAGGCTTCGGCGGCCCGCCCACGACTTCCACCAGACACATGCGACAGTTGCCAGCGATGGTCAGACGCTCATGGTAACAAAAACGTGGCACCTCAACCCCGACCTGTTCACAGGCTTGGATCAACGTCATCGCGCCGTCTACTTCAATTTCTTGATCGTCGATGATGATTTTTCGCAGGTCAGACATATCTACTTCGCTTTCAGCAATTTTCCGATCGCAGAGCCTGCTTCAATTTCAGCAAGCCCCAAGGTGCAATAGGTCGCGGGTTGGTCAGGAATAACCCCATGATCTGCAAGCCGCTGTTGAGCAATACCCAAAACACGCTTTTTTTCCATAGGATCTTTAACAAAGGCGGACACCTCTTGGGCCGTATAGCCGAGCGATCGCGCCTCTGCTTCGAGGGATTTAACTTTTAACCAAGCCTTCAGCATCCGAGCAGAGATACTGGGACAGGTTTTACGGATCACATTGGCCATAGAAATCGCAATCAACCCTTCGTTGAGCGCCTCCTCCTGGGCCAAACCTTTCGCTGCAACAACCGGCGCAGGCACACAGCACAGTGCAATGGCGCAGGCTTTCAGCATGGTACGCATATCAGCAGGAGATGAAGCGATCCGGGTCATCTGTTACTCAGCCGCCATGCCAGGCCGGGGACGGCGTTTATGGGCGATCCGGTCCTCAATATCGTCACGAAAATGTCGGATCAGCCCCTGAATGGGCCAGGCGGCGGCATCCCCAAGGGCGCAAATAGTATGGCCTTCCACCTGTTTGGTGACATCGAGCAACATATCAATTTCATCAGGTTCCGCATCTCCGGTCACCAACCGCTCCATCACGCGCATCATCCAGCCTGTGCCTTCGCGGCACGGCGTGCATTGTCCGCAGCTTTCATGCTTGTAAAACTTGGCCAATCGCCAAACAGCTTTGACCACATCCGTCGACTGATCCATCACAATGACCGCCGCAGTGCCCAGACCTGAACGCTGTGCCCGCAGCCAATCAAAATCCATAATCGCATCTTGCCGCATCACTGAGCCGGGCAGCATCGGCACGGAGGATCCGCCCGGAATCACGGCTTTGAGATTGTCCCACCCGCCGCGGATTCCGCCGCAATGCTTGTCAATCAGCTCGTCAAATGGGATCGACATCTCCTCCTCAACCACGCAGGGATTGTTCACATGACCGGAAATTGCAAAAAGTTTGGTGCCCGTATTGTTCGGACGGCCAAAACCTGAGAACCAGGCACCACCTCGGCGCAAAATCGTGGGCACCACCGCGATAGATTCCACGTTGTTCACTGTGGTCGGACACCCATAAAGCCCCGCCCCCGCTGGGAACGGAGGTTTCATCCTTGGCATGCCCTTCTTGCCCTCAAGGCTCTCCAAAAGCGCGGTTTCTTCACCACATATATAGGCGCCCGCCCCGTGATGCAGAAAAATGTCAAAGTCCCAACCCGATTTGGCCGCATTCTTGCCGACCAAGCCGGCGTCATAGGCCTCATCAATCGCCGCCTGTAGCGCTTCTCGTTCGCGAATATACTCGCCGCGAATATAGATATAGCAGGCATTGGCATTCATCGCGAAAGAGGCAATTAAGCAGCCTTCGATCAGCGTATGCGGATCATGACGCATGATTTCACGATCTTTGCAGGTGCCCGGCTCGGATTCATCGGCATTTACGACCAAATAGGACGGACGGCCATCGCTTTCTTTCGGCATAAAGGACCATTTCAACCCCGTTGGGAAGCCCGCCCCGCCGCGACCGCGCAGCCCCGAGGCCTTCATCTCATCAATGATCCAATCACGGCCCTTTTTGATCAAAGCGGCCGTGCCATCCCAATGGCCCCGCGCCTTGGCACCTTTCAAAGTGCGCTCATGCATCCCGTAGAGATTGGTGAAAATACGATCTTGATCTTTCAGCATGTCATTCAGCCTTTACCTGCATCGCGGCGCGCACGCCAAATTTGAAAAGTTACAATAAGCGACCAAACCATCGCAGCCATAACGGCTAAATCCAGCAACAGCATGTAACGGCTTGAAATATCAAGCTGCACAGCGGCCCATTGCATGCCAAGCCAAATCAGCATCGCGCCGGCAATGACCAGACTGGCAGTCCGGCCCTTCTTGGCTTGGATATGATCTTTTTGACTGTGCATTCTGTGTTTGGTCTTTCAACTCGTTGTCTTTGCCGAGAGGCGCTTTGTTACTTCGCAGCTTTCGCCTTGGCGGTTTTGGTCTTCGCTGCGGCCTTCACTTTGGCCTTGGGCGCGGCCTTGGATTTTGCACCCTTACCCAACCAAGGGGTCAAAAGCGGCACTTCGCTTCCATCAATCCGTTTGACCGTATCGCCCAAGTCCACAGCTAATTGCACAGATGCGTTGAAAGCCGCTTTGCCCGCCTCATGGTCTTGCAAAGAGGTCAACCCCGTGGCCGGCTCCGCAGCATAGCGGCTCGTTTGCGAACCGGGGGTCGGTACCTCGCCTGCGGCCAATTGATCAATCAGATCCGCGAATTTTTCAGCTGTGAGATCTTCATAGTAATCTTTACCAATCTGAACCATCGGCGCATTGGCGCAAGCGCCCAAACACTCCACCTCTTCCCAGCTGAACTTTCCATCCTCGGAAATCACATGCGGTTTGTTGGCAATTTTCTCTTTGCAAACAGATACCAAATCCTCTGCGCCGCAGATCATACATGTGGTGGTGCCGCATATTTGAAAATGCGCGATCTGGCCGACGGGCTGAAGCTGGAACATGAAATAAAAGGTCGCAACCTCTAAAACCCGAATATAGGCCATGCCCAAAAGATCAGCCACCGCCTCAATGGCCGGACGCGTCAGCCAGCCTTCTTGCTCCTGGGCGCGCCACAACAATGGGATCACCGCGCTGGCCTGCCGGCCTTCGGGAAATTTGGTCATCTGCGCCTCTGCCCAAGCCTGATTGGCAGGTGTGAAAGCAAAGACGCTGGGTTGATCTGCGTGTAGACGACGAAGCATGTTAGGCCCCTGTAATTTAAGCGTTCAAAGACGCGTCATAGATTTCGTAAGCAACGGCGCGGCATGTCATCGGTCAATCTCTCCAAAGACCACATCCATTGTGCCAATGATGGCCGCCACATCTGCCAGCTGGTGCCCTTTGCACAGGTAATCCATGGCTTGAAGGTGCAAAAAGCCCGGCGCCCGTATCTTGCTGCGATAGGGTTTATTCGTACCATCTGCCACCAGATACACCCCAAACTCACCCTTTGGCGCTTCAACCGCCGCATAGACTTCGCCCTCGGGCACATGGAAGCCCTCGGTGTAAAGTTTAAAGTGATGAATCAAAGCTTCCATCGACTGTTTCATCTCGCCGCGTTTTGGCGGGGTCATTTTTCCGCGCGCCATGACATCGCCTGGCTCCTCGCGCAATTTTCCAATCGTCTGTTTGATAATCGAAACGGATTGGCGCATTTCTTCCATGCGGCACAGATAGCGGTCATAACAGTCGCCATTTTTACCAACAGGAATGTCAAACTCAAACTCGTCATAGCATTCATAGGGCTGCGCGCGACGCAGATCCCAAGCCAAGCCAGAGCCGCGCACCATAACACCGCTAAAGCCATATTTCTGAATGTCCTCTTCTGTCACAACGCCGATATCTGCGTTGCGCTGCTTGAAAATTCGATTTTCGGTTAACATCGTGTCGATGTCTTGCAAAACCCCTGGGAAGGTCTGAGCCCATTCTTCGATATCATCCAGCAGAGCATCTGGCAGGTCTTGATGCACGCCGCCAGGGCGGAAATAGGCCGCATGCAAACGCGCACCACAGGCCCGCTCATAAAAGATCATCAGCTTTTCGCGCTCTTCAAACCCCCAGGTCAAAGGCGTCATCGCCCCCACATCCATGGCTTGCGTCGTGACATTGAGCAAATGGTTGAGCACGCGGCCAATTTCAGAATAAAGCACGCGGATAAGGCTGGCGCGCCGCGGCACGACAGTGCCGGTGAGCTTTTCAATCGCCAAACACCATGCGTGCTCCTGGTTCATCGGTGCCACGTAGTCCAGCCGGTCAAAATAGGGTAAGTTTTGCAGATAGGTCCGGCTTTCCATCAGCTTTTCTGTGCCGCGGTGCAACAGGCCAATGTGCGGATCGCAGCGCTCAACAATTTCACCATCCAATTCCAACACCAGCCGCAACACACCGTGCGCCGCCGGGTGCTGTGGACCAAAGTTGATATTGAAATTGCGAATTTTTTGCTCGCCGGTCAAAGCGTCGTCAAATTTGGAGCCGTCCATTATGCACCTCCCTCTTGGCCAAATTTTTGGCCGATGATGATCTGAGTTGTCACGCCAGTAACTCCCGGTTTTTCTGCCAATTCGCCGGCAGTTCCGCAAAATTATCAGCAACAAAGTCGTATTGCGTCTTCAAGAATTTCAAACTGTCCCGACGTAGAGCTTCGGGAAACGGAGCCGCGAGACCCACATGCGCAGGTTTGATGTGCTGCGCGCTGGTCCCCTTGATTCCCCAATAGGCACACATGGCGTCAAACTCGGGACCGTCTTGTAAATTTTCCGAAAAGCCAATCTGGAATTGCGAGCTGTCGAAAACCGAAGTGAACCGCGTGATATTCGACTTATAATCGCCCCGCGTCACAATATGCGCCTCTTCGTGATTGTACACGACGCGTTTCAAAATATCTTGGCACGCAGCCAGGAAATCCTGCCCCTCTTTCATGCTGCGTTTGGCCACCATCCGCACATGCGACCAGAGACGCTCCAACGGGTCACGAATCAAATACTGCAACTTTATACGAATTGGCAGCTTGGAAATGCGCAGGATCTCCGCAGGTTCAAGCAAAGCATAGGCCGGGGTGACGTCAAGCACGACGGTCTCATCCGCGCGCCCAGCCTGCAGATATTCCAAATAGGCAGAATCGTCACTGCGCTCTGCCGAAAGCGCCATGATCAGCGCCTTGGTGTCATCAATCCGGCGGCTCAAATTGAGTATGCGGACGATATCATCCGCAGCTTCAGCCTCAAGCAACCGCGCCTCATATTGGACGATCAGACGGTTCAAGACCTTCAGCTGTCGCATTAACTTCTTAGGATTAAACGTTGAAAAATAGTGGCATTCCTTAACAGATCGCGCATAATACGCCTCATGATCATGCAAATAGCGATACATCCAAGACGTTCCCGCCTTAGTTGCTCCCACGCAGATCAAAAGAGTTGGATCGGCCATATTTTACCCCTTGGCCCCATCCGTCTTCTCGTCACCGGGCAGCACATATTTCGCGCCTTCCCAAGGAGACATAAAGTCGAATTGACGGTATTCTTGGACCAGAGACACCGGCTCATAGACCACGCGCTTTTCAGCCTCATCGTAACGCAGTTCCGTATAGCCGCTGGTTGGAAAATCCTTCCGCAGCGGATGGCCGCGAAAACCATAATCGGTCAGCAATCGGCGCAGATCCGGGTGGCCAGAAAAGAGTATGCCAAACATATCGAACACTTCGCGCTCGAACCAATTTGCCGAAGGGTGCACTTCGACGATCGACGCCACCATATCTTCGGCCCGCACAGCCGTCCGAAGGCGCACGCGGTGGTTCTGATACATGCTGAGCAAATGATAGACGACATCAAAGCGTTTTTCACGACCTGGGTAATCGACGGCTGTGATATCAACCAAGGTCGAAAAACGGCAGCTGCGGTTTGACTTGAGAAAATCGACCAACCCAACGATGTTGGACGGCGCAACGACAATGGTCAACTCGTCAAAGCTCACGTCATAAGACAGCACGCAATCGGGCCGTTTTGATGCAATCAACGCACCCAATTCTTGTAATGCCTGTGTCATTTCACAACTTTCTTAGCGCCCGCTTTTGGCGAAACCTGAGGCTGCAACGCGAACAACGCGAACCATTCGCGTTGAACTGCCTGATCGACAAACCACGCACAGCGCGCATCCGCATGTTCACCCAATTCTTCAACGGTCATTAACGGACCACAACTCTTTAAAGATACAACCGAACCAAGCATAACTTGCATGACCTTACCTCACGATCGTTCCTGTTCTTCGAATTTTCCTTTGCAGCTGCAAAATACCATAAAGCAGCGCCTCTGCTGTTGGCGGACAGCCTGGCACATAGACGTCTACGGGCACAATCCTGTCGCAGCCTCGCACAACGGAGTAGCTATAATGATAATAGCCGCCCCCATTGGCGCAAGAGCCCATCGAGATCACATAGCGCGGCTCGGGCATTTGATCGTAAACCTTGCGCAGCGCTGGCGCCATTTTATTGGTCAAGGTTCCAGCAACGATCATCAAATCTGATTGACGCGGACTGGCCCGCGGCGCAGTGCCAAAACGTTCTAAATCGTAGCGTGGCGTGGAGGCATGCATCATCTCGACAGCGCAGCACGCCAATCCAAAGGTCATCCAATGCAGGCTGCCGGTGCGTGCCCAATTGATGATATCTTCGGTTGATGTGACCAAAAAGCCCTTATCTTGAAGCTCACTGTTGAGCTCTCTCGTGGCAACATCGCGGTCGAAGCCGGCGGTATTCGCCCCTGCCATCACTCCCATTCCAAGGCTCCCTTCTTCCACTCATAGGCAAATCCGATGGTGAGCACCGCCAAAAAAGCCATCATTGACCAAAAGGCCAGGATGCTTATGTCCTTAAAGGCGACGGCCCAAGGAAAGAGAAACGCGATTTCAAGATCGAAGATGATGAACAAGATCGCCACCAGATAAAAGCGCACGTCGAATTTCATCCGCGCGTCATCAAAGGCGTTAAACCCGCATTCATAGGCAGAGACTTTTTCCGGATCTGGATCTCGCACTGCGACCACGGCTGCAGCCAATAACAAAACAACGCCCAATCCTATTGCCACTGCCAGCAGCATCAATATCGGGAGGTAGTCCTGTGCAATATTTTCCACGTTGGCTCCTTACATGTGCCGCTTGTGGCACAGATCATGCTCCTACTACGCTTCGGGCACAAAAGGGTCAACGCCCGGATTGCGTAATCCCAGCCGGTCTTAAAGAAAATTTATCCAAAACGAGTCACTGGACCTGCCAGCTGGGCGCTGTTTTGCCGAAGAAAGCGGCAATGCCCTCCTTTGCCTCTGGGCTTTCCCATTGCTCTATCAAGGCGGTGACCGACATTTCAATGGTCTGCGCATCAATGACCGGACCCAAGGCCCGCGCCAATTTTTTCGCCGCAGCCACGGCCCCTGGCGCACAGCTTAAATAGGGTATTACCTCCGCCATCACGGCTTGGTCCAGCGCGTCTTGTGCAACGGTTTTGGCCAAAAGGCCAAGGCTCTGCGCCTCTTGCGCGGAAAATTTGCGGGCAGACATAAACACCCGCCGCGCCGCCGCTTCGCCCATGCGCGCGATCACATAAGGACCGATGGTCGCAGGTATCAGCCCAAGTTTAGTTTCCGTCAGCCCCATCGCGGCCGTCTCAACCCCAATGGCCAGATCACAGATAGAGGCCAGCCCAACCCCGCCACCAAAGGCATTGCCGTGAATACGTCCGATCACCGGCTGCGGCAGTGTGTTCCAAACCTGTAGCATCCCCGCAAGACGCCTCGCGCCCGCTTGCCGGGTCGCTCGATCCGCCTGCATTTGCACTTGCATCCACTGCAAATCCCCACCGGCACAAAAACTCTTACCGCGCGCAGCCAAGATCACAACGCGCGCGGAGCCTTGGCGCAATATCGCGGCCATTTCGGTCAGCTCATCGATCATCTGTTCAGATAAGGCATTGTGTTTCTCTGGCCGGTTCAGCCAAACCGTACATACGCCCTGCGCATCTGTTGCGCTATCTATGGTGTCAAATTGCATCTTCTGCGCCTTCTGTGCGTCCAAGGATTTTTCGCGCCAAACGCGCGGCGCGCTCCAACCCGGCGCGATCTGGCGATCCAGCGATTTCATAGCCGCGCGCGACAAGGTGGTCATAGACCAATTGCGTGTCGACATTCCCCTTCGCGCCGGGCGCATAGGGACAGCCGCCTAGGCCAGCAATGGAGGCATCAAAGATCCGCAAGCCATAGTCCAGTGACGCATCAATATTTGCCAAGGCCCGTCCCGCCGTATCGTGAAAATGCCCAGCCAAAAGCCCGGCAGGCACCCTTTGCACCACCGCCTCTAACATGCGCGCCACCTGCTCAGGATAGGCCGTGCCTATGGTATCTCCAAGAGAGATTTCATCGCAGCCCGCACCATGCAAGAGCTCGGCCAGCCGGGCCACTTCGGACGGCTCGACCGGCCCATCATAGGGGCATTCAGTGACACAGGAAATATAACCGCGCATCCGCACCCCCGCCTGCGCATCCGCCTTGAAGGCCGCGATCACCTCTTGCACGCGCTCCACAGCACCGGCGAGCGAAATATTCGTATTGGCGCGGCTAAAACCTTCGGTGGCGGCGATGAAGACGCAAACGCCCTGAACCGGAGTGGCCAATGCCGCCTGCAAACCCCGCATATTGGGAGCCAGAGCATAGAGCTGCGCCGCGCCGGGCGTTACCCCCTGCACCACCTGCGCCCCATCTGCCATTTGTGGCACCCATTTAGGGCTCACGAAACTGGCGCATTCGATCCGCATCAGGCCGGCGTGCGCCAAAGCCTCGGTCAGAGCGATTTTATCTGCCGAGGAGATAAAAGCAGGTTCATTTTGAAGCCCATCACGCGGACCAACCTCAAAAATCTCAACCGGCTGCTGCATCACGCCTCCTCCTGCGCGGCTTCAATCACGGCCAAAACCACGCCTGCGTCCACCTGTTGATTTTGCATCGCCGTCAAATGTTCAACGCGGCCCGCGTGATCGGCGCAAAGCGTATGCTGCATTTTCATAGCTTCAAGAATGACAATAGGATCACCCGCCGCAACCTCTTGACCGGCCTGCACAAAGACCTGTTTGACCAAGCCAGGCATCGGCGCCATGATTGCCCCATCGCCTTGAACGCTCGCGGTGCGCTGCAAAGGGTCAATCACATCGAACACCAAAGTCTGTTCGCCAAAGAGATAGGCTTTTGCGCCGGCCAAAACCGCTGGCCTTTGCGATATGCGGCTCCGATCAAGCGCCACAATCTCCCCGGCGACATCAACAAGGGCCTGCCCCCCGGACCGCAGGCTCACCTGCAGAGTTTGCACCTGATCTTGGTGGCGCAGAGCGATGCTTTGGCGCAGAGGTGTGAACAGCGTGAAGCCAGTATCACTCTGCCGGTCTTGGTCAGTTTCCGAAAGCCCCATGGCGCAAAGCGCCGCCCGTGCCCAATCTTCCGGGGTCGGTGCGGGCGCATGGGTCAAAACCTGCATGTCACGCGCGATCAACCCTGTGTCAAACGTGCCAGCCACGAAATCCTCGTGCTGCAAAAGCGCTATCAAAAAATCACGATTGGTCTTGAGACCCGCGATCTCGGTCAATTTCAAACCCCGCACCAGCCTTTGAAGCGCGCCAGCCCGATCTGGACCCGTCGCAATGAGCTTTGCGATCATCGGATCGTAATAGGGCGTGACCTGCCCACCCTGCGCCACGCCGGTTTCCACGCGCAAGCCCGGTCCAAAATTCAGATGATGCAGCTGGCCGATTGAGGGCAGAAACCCCTGAGCGGAATCTTCCGCATAGAGCCGCGCCTCGATCGAATGGCCCTGGGCATGGATTTCATCTTGCGCCCGCGGCAATAGACCGCCAGCTGCAACTTGCAGCTGCCAGGCCACCAAATCGATCCCTAAAATTTCTTCGGTGACCGGATGCTCCACCTGCAAGCGCGTATTCATTTCCATGAAATAAAAGCTGTTTTCATGCAGTGGTGCGCTGCCATCGACAATAAACTCAACCGTGCCTGCGCTGGCATAGCCAATCGCCTCAGCAGCCCGCACGGCCGCCCGCCCCATAGCATCGCGAACCTCACTTGGCATATGCGGCGCTGGTGCCTCTTCAATCACCTTTTGATGACGGCGTTGTAAAGAACAATCCCGCTCATAGAGGTGCACAGCCTTCTGCCCATCCCCAAAAACTTGAATTTCAATGTGGCGCGGGTTGGAAATGAATTTTTCAATCAAAACCCGCGCATTGCCAAAGGCGCTTTGTGCTTCGGACTGCGCAGAGGCCAGATGGGCGGCAAATTCCTCAGGCCGGTCTACACGGCGCATGCCTTTACCGCCGCCGCCCGCCACCGCTTTGATGAGTACCGGATAACCTATCTGAGCGGCGGCCTCTTCTAGCACCTGCAAAGACTGCGCCGCGCCGTGATATCCCGGCACAATCGGAACGCCGGCTTCCTGCATCAGCGCTTTTGCCGCATCTTTAAGCCCCATGGCTCGAATGGCAGCAGCAGGTGGGCCGACCCAGATCAGGCCTGCCTCTTGTACCGCTTGGGCAAACTCAGGATCCTCGGACAAAAACCCATATCCCGGATGAACCGCATCTGCACCACGCTCCAAGGCCGCGGAAATAATCGCATCGCGGCGCAAATAGCTTTCAGCCGGACTGTGACCGCCCAGATACACCACCTCAACACAAGAATGCACATGCATTGCAGCTTCATCCGCCTGCGAGGCGATTGCCTCGG
>Ga0115564_10002782_pt1 | contig 15061 bp, 18 predicted proteins | sample COGITO_mtgs_1105_7_FD_88680 | JGI IMG/M metagenome (GOLD analysis project Ga0115564, IMG submission 88680) | Pelagic marine microbial communities from North Sea - COGITO_mtgs_110523 | ecosystem: Environmental > Aquatic > Marine > Epipelagic | place: Germany:Helgoland, sampling site Kabeltonne...
TGGCGCTGTCTGGGATGATCAAACCACCCGCAGTTTTTTCTTCGCCTTCAACGCGTTCGACAAGAACGCGGTCGTGCAGAGGGGTAAATGCCATCTTTAGTAACTCCTAGCTGGCTCAAGGTTAAACTTGAATTAGCACTCGGGCACTCCGAGTGATAACGACCGGGAGATAGGGAGTCTGGCTGACGGTGTCAACGGCCAGGTTAAAAAAAACTTTACCCTGCCACGCACACCACTTTAGGATGAAACTTGCTGCAAAATTAACTTGAATTTCTCTAAAGAATATAAAAAAACAAATTTAATACATTTTTAACGCAGCTTTTAAATGACTTATAAACTTTTGTGGACGATTCCCTTTGCCGCCGCACTTACGGCCTGTAGCACTGCCGAAGAAACCCCTGGCACAAAAACTGCCGCTGCCCAGATTGCAACCTCTGGTGTCAGCTTGGCCTCAACCGGCACCTTTAACACCGGCAACAACCCGATGACCCTGGCACAAAACGGGAAGGTCTCCTTCGTTAATGATGAGGTAATCAACGTAAAGGTGAATCCATTAAGCGCATCCGCCTCCACCAATCGAAAAGATTTCACTTTCGATGTTGAGATCTATGGCAAAACGGTCACTTTGACATGGGATGCCACGGAGAATCATTATGCTGGGCGGGTGAATGGCAAGGACATTTTCCTGAAACCTAAAGAAACCGGCAGCGACGGCGGCTCTTGGGTCGCCTCCTATGACCGCCTGAAGATCAAAGGCCGCAATCCATCTTACACCGTTTGGAGTGTACCGCTGATCTATGGCTATGAGACAGCCGACGCGACAGTGGCCGCAGCAGCCGGCACCGCAACTTATACAGGCAACGGCCGCCTATCGTTGCAAAAGCCAACCAACCGCGAATGGCGCAAGCTTGATGCCAGCTTGTCCGTTAACTTTGCCAATCAAACGGTCGCCGGCTCAATGAAAATCAGCGAGGCCGTAGACCATACCAAAATGACAGCAGGCACACTCACCATTCCAACAACCGCTATTTCCGGCAATGGGTTTGCAGCGAACAATGCCCAACTTACGATCAATCAATCGGTAAATTCGACCAATAATTCGATAACCCAATATGCGCTGAGCAATGCCGATGTGAGCGGCACGTTCTATGGTGTGAATGGGGGCGTTCTGGGGGGAGACATCACAGCCGATGGCACCATCAACACAATTGATAGCAATGGCAATACCACCAGCGTGGATGTTGTGGTCAATGGTGGTTACATCACCGAGGATTGATCCAAATTTAATTTGGAACTTTTGACAAATCGCGGCCATGGCAAAATGCTCTGGCCGTGATTTTTATATAATTAAATTTTTGTAATCAGTTTAAAAATTAAGGGGCTTTATTTTGCGACACCATATCATTTTCTCCACGTTTGTTTTTTCTCTTCTCGCCGGCTGCGGCGGCGGAAGTGCGAACCTCACAGCGCCCAGCACCCTCGTGCCCTACACGCCTCAAACTGCCGCTGTGAACGCGCAGGATTCCGATACCGCCAATAAGCCCAATTGGGCGCAGCCTCTGCCACTTCGCTTGTCACAAACATCGTCGCGTGATGGCAACTCGCTGATCCGCTACCAAAATATTGCCAATATTGAATTTCTCTATAATTCGAACACATCGACCTTCGACCGCCGAGGTCTAAGTATCGACGGGCAAGTCGTGAGATTGACTGTGAACCCAGTGAACGCCCGCGAATATAATGGCACCCACAATGGCATTCTCTATTCGGTTGATATTTTGCACACTGCCAACACCGTTGATGCACTTTCAAACTTGGAATATGTCGCAGATCTGCTGTTCATCCCGACCTATAATGCCGCGAATTCCACCTCCACAAATAGCTTTGCCATTGCCGGTTTTAAAACGCCTGCTGCGCGGGTTGCGGCCGCAACGGGAACCGCGACATATAATGGCACCGGCTGGCTGGGCTATTCGAGCGCGAGTGGCTTTACCGACTCAGAGTTGGATGTCACTTTGAATGTGAATTTCCAAGATCCCTCGGGCAATCAAACCGTCGGCGGAACCATCGACGTTAGCGATCCGGCGAACCATGCCGTGCCAGGCTATGCCAGGCTCACAATTCCCACCACTCAGCTGACTGGAAACGGCTTTAGCGCAACGCCGGTTTTGACCTCCTCCAATGGCTTGTCCCTCACCGATGCCAGCATCAATGGCACATTTTACGGCGACTATTACGGAGCCCTCGGCGGCGTGATCCACGCTCAGGGCGATGCCAGTGGCACGACCTTGGTGGTCAATGGGGGATATCTGGCCGTCAGATGATCAAGAAATTGTATGTAAATGGTATTTTTTTGAAATCTTTAAATTTAGGAAATCTTAAAATGACCCAAAAATTATTACTCGCAATTCCAGCAGCACTCAGCCTTGCAGCTTGCGGCGGCGGTGGCGATGATGTCACCAACGTACCTGCACAGGCGCAATATTCCGACAGCACCATAGACGGTAGCCGAAGAATTTATTTTTGGTAGTTTGGATCTAACCAATCCAAATTCTAACCCAACCGAACTTACCGTGGGCGTTGTGGGCTTTGAAACACCCGACTCCGTGATCGCCGCGGCAACTGGTACAGCAAATTACACTGGGGTGGGTGTAATGGCATTTGTATCTGCGAACGCATATAATACTGCAGACATGCAGTCAAATTTTACGGTCAATTTTACCAATTCAACGATTTCAGGCTCAGTAGACATCGATGATCCACTCACGAACCCGTTAACTTACAACTTTGCAACCGTGAACGTTCCGCAAACGGCATTGACCGGCAATGGGTTTTCGGCTCAACCGACGGTGACGGTTAACAACCCCGGCGGAAACACCTATACCTTTAATAATGAGACCATCAACGGAACATTTTACGGGGATAACAGCGAAGTCCTCGCCGGCGTTCTAAGTGCAGATTACACCGAAAACGGCGCGCCTGGTGTGGCCATCGGATACTATTCGGGGCACTAATATCTCGGCACCACAGCGGTCATTTCCGCTGTGACAAATCTCAGCTTGCCACAGGCATAAGCGTTCGGCATCCTGCGCTCAAAGGGAGTTCAGGATGCCGTTTCACTTTTCAGATTCAGAATATGCGACAAGGCTGTCCAAAGCCACCGCAGCGCTTCAGGCGCGGGACCTGGAGGCCTTGCTGATCTTCGCGCCCGAAAGCCACTATTGGATTTGCGGCTATGACACTTTTGGCTTTGCCATGTTCCAATGCCTCATTTTGGGAGCGGATGGTCGGCTCAACTTGCTCACGCGCGCGCCAGACCTGCGCCAAGCGCAACAGACCTCAACCCTCAGTGATGCGCAGATCCACATTTGGAAAGATATCGAGGGCGTATCTCCAGCCAGCGCTCTGGCGGATTTAGTCAAATCCTTGGGCTATCGCGGTAAAATCGCAATAGAGACCGAAACCCCCGGCCTGACCTTCGCCAATGGGCAGTCCGTCATTGCCGCTTTTGACCAGAGCTTGCAGCGCGGCGATGGGATTATCTCAAATCTACGACAAGATAAGTCCCCTGCGGAATTGGACATGCACCGCAGGGCAGCGGCCCTTTCTGATGATGCCCTGGACGCGGCATTGACCCGCACCCGCGCCGGCGCCTTTGAGGGAGATATTTTGGCCGATATGCAAGGCGCGGTATTTCGTGGAGGCGGCGATTATGCGGGCAATGAGTTTATCATTGGCTCCGCCGAGCGCGCCTTGCTTTGCCGCTACGCCTCCGGTCGCCGCCATCTTGATGCGCAAGACCAGCTGACACTTGAATGGTCGGGCGCCTATGCGCGCTATCACGCAGCCATGATGCAGACTTTGATCATCGGCAAGGCCACCGCCGCCCAACGCCGCATGCACAGCGTCGCCCGCGACGCGCTCGAAGCCTGCGAGGCCGCGATCAAGCCCGGCCGGCCCATGGGTGAGGTATTCGCGGCCCATGCGCAGGTGTTTGACAAGGCCGGTCTCGGGCATGCGCGCCTGAATGCCTGCGGCTATGCGATGGGGGCGATTTACAACCCGATTTGGGTTGATTTCCCAATGTTCTATGAGGGCAACCCAACGTTGATGCGCGAAAGCCAAGTGTTCTTTTTACATATGATCTTGATGGACAGCGACGCGGGTCTGGCCATGTGTCTTGGCCATTCGGTAGAGGTGACCGCCCATGGTGCCAAACGCCTGTCGCGCCACGCGCCTGATTTATTTGAACTTTAACGCAGCGGCCCTTGTGGAATGGGTAAAACATCCCTCAAATGCAACGCATAACCCCGCCACAACTTAACAAGAAATTAGGCTTTTCTGTCGTCTTTGGCCGCAGAAAAGGAAGAGTGAATGATGAAACAAGGCCTGACCTGGGTGCTGGTATGTATATGCATAAGTGCCTGTGGTGGAGGTGGAGCAGATTCAGGGGGCGCAACCACCCCCCCACAACCCCCACCACACCGACGCCCCCTCCTGCTGCGACCGGGCGCCCGGCGCTGGCGGCCTCTGGCTATGCCGGTGCAGGGGCTCAGGTTCGCTTTGGTGAGACCTATGAGCTGGCAAATGATCAATCTCTGCGTGGAACGCCCAGCAGCCGCGGCATGTCTTATGCGATGGTCTCAAAAACCCCCATGCAAATCACTTTCACCAGCGCCACCATGCTCACTTTGGACAGCCAAGGTCACCAGTACAGCCTGTTCGACGGGGCTGGAGATTCTGTCTTTGAACCAACTTCCGGTGGGCATCCAAAGGTTTTGGCCGTTATAGTCGAAAAGGAGGCTGCCTTGGTCATGGCCATTGAACTCACCGGCTCAGGTCCAGTGGATACAACCTACAGCGCCATCGGGCCCAATACCGACCCCACTGCAATCCCTGCCTCGGGCAGTGCTCTGTATAGGGGGGCGGTCAATGCCGTGCTACAGCCTTCGATCAACCCGTCCATCCAGGTCAGCGAATTTTCTGGCACTGGTCGTTTTAATGTAGATTTTACCGCCAACACCGTTTCGGGATCCATGGTCTACACCCAATCTAGCGACACGCAATTCACCCAAAGATCAGCCATTTTGACAGTGACCCTGCCCAGCACCTCCATAACAGGAAACACCTTTGAGACCACCGCCGGCACCGCGCAATTCAACCAGATCCCAAGCCATGGCACGCGCTTCGGGTCTCTGCGCATTGAGGGTGATTTTTTTGGACAAGCCGGCACGACCCTTGCAGGCAGCTTCGATGGTGCAGGAACCGACAGCAGCGGCAACACCGCTTTTCTGCACGGCGGTTTTGTGGCGGAAAAATAAATCTGTCACAAGGCGCTTTACGACCAATCTTCAAGACCTTGGCGGCCCGCAGCGGTCAACCCATAAACCCCTGTCTCGACCTTCTCAAACCATCCGTAAACATTTTTGCGCATCAATGTCGTGGCTGTGGGCACGCCAGTGGCCTTGGCGACGATGGCCCCTTTTTCCGGCCCGGTATGCGCCAAATAGGTGGCGCATTTCAGCGCATCTTGCCGATATCCCGTTACCAGCCCATGCCGCGTCGCCCCTCCGTCGTTCGGATCCCCTTCCAGCCGGTCAAACGCCTTGATGATCCTCTTGGCTTTACGAGGGTTCTTGCGCGGGACATAAGGTCCGGGCGCGCAATGCAGCTCTACGAAAAGATCGCGTGGCCGCACCGTCAAAAGCCCAAGGCCCAGGCGTCGGCAGAGCGTCACATTCGCCTTCAATCGCTTCATCCCGGCCTTACCCTCGGGCCGCAGCACAGCGATGTAAACATCATCTACAAGTTTCAAGCGTTCCAAAGCCTGGTGAAACAATGCGAGAGAAAAGGCGAGTTTCAACTCAATGATCACCGCAGGATCCGCGCCGCGCCGCGCCATGACGTCTGCGGCGCCCACCTCACCCTTGACCTCATAACCTTGCGCTTCAAAATGCGCTTTTATGGGCGCGTATAGCTCGCTTTCCTTCATAGATCCTTCATGCAGCAATTGCGCGCAAAGGTCCAACCTTAGCCGGGTGACAATCCCTATTTCGCCACCTATAAGGGCCCAGATTCAACGACCGCCCGAGGATTATATTATGATCAAAGTATTTGGCCACAAAGCCCCCGACACAGACAGCACCGGAAGCGCCATCATTTGGGCGTGGTATCTCAATGAGATAAAGGGCCAAGCCGCCCAGGCCGTCCTACTCGGTTCGCCCAATACCGAAGCTGCCTTTGTTACGCAGCGCTGGGGCTTTGAGACGCCCGAAATTATTGCCGATGTGCAGAGCAATGCGCCGGTGGTTATCGTGGATACCAACAATCCCGCCGAATTGCCCAGCAATATCAACCAAGCTGATATTTTGGCCATCATTGATCATCACAAGCTTGTCGGCGGTCTCGAGACCCAAGGGCCAATTTCAATTACCATCCGCCCCCTAGCCTGCACCGCGACGATCATGCATGATCTCATGGGTGACGACGCAGCGCAGATGCCCAAGCCCATCAAAGGGGTGATGTTGTCTTGTATTTTGTCTGACACCCTGGCCTTCCGCAGCCCGACAACAACGGCGCAGGACAAAGCCCTAGCAGAAAGTCTGGCCGCTGATTTGGATCTGTTGCTTGCAGATTACGCCGCTGACATGTTCGCTGCAAAATCTGATGTCTCTGCCTTCTCAGATGCGGAGCTTTTGCGTATGGACAGCAAGGAATATACCGTCAGCGGCACGAAATTCCGCGTCTCTGTTTTGGAAACCACCTCCCCCGCAATGGTCCTGGACCGCAAAGCAAGCCTCATGGACGCTATGCCATCTGTGGCGCAGGAAGACGGGGTAGATCATGTATTGCTCTTTGTGGTCGACATTTTGAATGAGCAAGCCACACTGTTGATCCCCGATGCCACAGCGCAAACTTTGGCGGAAAAATCTTTTGGGGCCACGGTCACGGGCGATTCTGTGGTCTTGCCCGGAATAATGAGCCGCAAAAAGCAGATCATACCCAACCTTAAACTATAACTGAACCAAAGGCCTCTCATGACACAAATTATCACGTCCCTTTCGGAGATTTCCGAATCCTATGATGCTCTATTTTGTGATCTCTGGGGCTGCGTTCATGATGGGCTAACACCTTTTGCGGAGGCGGTGGCGGCACTGCAAGCCTTCCGCGCAAAGGGCGGCACGGTGATGATGGTGACCAACGCGCCGCGCCCGCATGCTCCGGTACGCCGGCAGTTGGAGCGGCTTGGCGTTCCTAGCGATGCTTATGACGGCATTGCCACCTCCGGTGACAGCGCCCGCGCTGCGATGTTGCGCGGCGCGGTCGGCGAGAAGGTTTATTTTATTGGCCAGTCACATGATCAAGATTTTTTCACCCCGCTGGAACTGATTGAAAACCCCGTGGTGATTTCGCAAGTGGCCTTGGAGCAGGCCGAGGGGATCGTCTGCTGCGGGCCGTTTGACCCCCTGGCCGATCCAGACGAGATGCGGGCGCAATTCTTGCAGGCAAAGGCGCGCGGCCTGAAACTCCTCTGCGCTAACCCCGATATCGTCGTGGACCGCGGCGAAACCCGCGAATGGTGTGCTGGAGCTTTGGCGAAACTCTATACGGAGATGTGCGGCGAGAGCCTCTACTTCGGCAAGCCGCATCCCCCGATCTATGATTTGGCCCGCCGGCGGCTCGAGGCTTTGGGCAAAGACATTCCCGACAGCCGCATCCTCTGCGTGGGTGATGGGATTTTGACCGATATTGATGGGGCGATGGGCGAAGATCTTGATTCGCTCTTTATCACCGGAGGCTTGGCGGCCCAGGAAACCCAGACCACAGATCAACCCGACCCTGCGGCTCTCACGGCCTATTTGACCAAAGAAATGCGGCAACCGACCTATTGCATCGGAAAATTACGCTAACGCCCTCTTGATTTATCTCCCGTTAAGGTAATATTATTACTCAGGCGACATCACGACGTTGCGATTATTACCTTGAGGTGCGAGATGCTCGACAACATGCCCCGTGGCACAATTTGTATTGAAGATATCGAAATCGGCATGACCCGGCATTTGCGCAAGGTTGTGACCGATCGAGACATTGAGATGTTTGCCGAAGTCTCCACCGATCACAACCCGGTGCATCTTGACGACGACTATGCCAATGACACGATTTTTGAGGGCCGAATTGCCCATGGTATGTTAACCGCAGGCTTGATTTCCGCAGTGATTGGCGAGCAATTGCCGGGTCATGGGACTGTATATTTGGGACAGTCGCTCAAGTTTTTAGCGCCTGTACGCCCGGGCGATCTGGTCACCGCACAAGTGAAAGTGGTCGATATTGATCTTGGTCGCCGCCGGGTCAAACTGGATACCCATTGCTCCATTGATGGCAAAAAAGTGCTGGCGGGCGAGGCCACCGTCTTAGCCCCGTCCCGAAAATTCGACTAAAACGCCACCGTTTCACCTGCCACAGCTTGCTCTGCTCATTCTCGCGCGATAGGGGGAATTCATGAGGCGTTTTCAAACCAATCTTCCAGAGCAGGATGGCCGTGGCGCGGCCGTGGCAATCGGCAATTTCGATGGCGTCCATTTGGGTCATCAAGCGGTGATTGATGTGGCCCGAGCCGCTGCTGGCACAAGTGGCGCCCCTTTGGGCGTTCTAACCTTTGAGCCACACCCCCGCAGCTTTTTCGCCAAGAAAAATGGCACAGAGCTCCCACCTTTTCGCTTGATGAATGCCGAGGCCCGCGCGCATCGGCTCGAAAAGCTCGGAGTTGAGATCCTCTTGGAGCTGCCTTTCGATCAAGCGCTTTGTGATCTGAGTGCCTGGGACTTCTGTAAAGAGGTTTTGAGCGAGGGTTGCGGTCTGACGCATGTGGTGGTTGGCGCTGATTTTTGCTTTGGCAAAGGCCGATCAGGAACCGCACAAACGCTGATAGAGCATGGACAACGCCTTGGCTTTGAGGTGACGATTGCCAATTTGAAAAATCACGAGGCAGAAATCATCAGCTCAACCAATATTCGCAAAGCTTTAGCAGCCGCAGATCCACAGCGCGCCGCGGCAATGCTGGGCCATTGGCACCGTCTAGAAGGCGCGGTTGAACATGGCGAAAAGCGCGGACGTGAGCTGGGCTACCCCACGGCCAATATGTCCATCGAGGGGCTGCAACCGCCGGCCTTTGGGGTCTATGCGGTATTGGTAGATGTGCTCACCGGTCCCCATAAAGGCAGCTATCATGGTGCCGCGTCAATTGGTGTGCGGCCCATGTTTGGGCAAAACCTGCCCAATTGTGAAACTTTTATCTTCGATTTTAAAGGCGATCTCTACGGCGAAACGCTGTCAGTTGGTTTGGTCGCCTATCTGCGCGGTGAAGAGACCTTCGATGGTCTTGAGGCATTAATTGCCCAGATGGATGCCGATTGTAGTCGTGCCCGCCGCATTCTGGGCCAGCTATGAGCGCCAATTCAAACCCAAAGCCCATGCGCCCAAAATTTTGGGAGACAGTGCCGCTGTCTAAGATGACCGACGATGAATGGGAAGCGCTCTGCGATGGCTGTGGCCGCTGTTGCCTCAATAAACTAGAGGATCCCGACACCGGTCATGTTGCACTGACCCGCATTGCCTGCCGTCTGCTTGACAATGAGACCTGTCAATGTTCTCAATATAGCATTCGTCAGAACTTCGTGCCGGAATGCATCCGAATGACCCCAGAAACCATTGAACAACATGCCTATTGGCTTCCGAATACTTGCGCATATAAACGATTGTTTGAGGGCAAAGACATTCCCGACTGGCACCCGCTGCGCAGCGGGACGGCGCAATCGGTGCATGATGCCGGCATATCTGTAAAAGGTTGGACGATACCGGAATTTGAAGTGCCGGAAGAGGAATGGGAAGACCATATAATTGGGGATTAAGCGATGAATTTTGCGTCTGATAACACCGGCCCCGTGCACCCCAATGTCATGGAAGCGCTCAATGCGTCAAACATGGGATATGCCCTGCCCTACGGCGCTGATGACGCCACTGCACAGGCTGTGCAGGATATCCGGGATGTGTTTGAAGCCCCAGAGGCCGCGGTCTATCTGGTCTCGCTTGGAACGGCCGCAAATTCCTTGATCCTTGCGACGCTGTCTCAACCCTGGGAGACGGTATTTTGCCATACGGTGGCGCATATCCATGAAGATGAATGCAATGCCCCCGAATTTTATTCCGGTGGGACCAAGCTCACACTCGTGCCGGGTGATGACGCGAAAATGACCGCGCAAAACCTGCGCTCGTCAATCTTGGCAGAAGAGACCCGCGGCGTGCATGGGCCGCAACGCGGCCCGGTTTCCATCACCCAAGCCACAGAACGCGGTACGATCTATAGCCTCGCTGAAATCCAAGACATTTCCGCCACATGTAAGGACTTTGGTCTGCCGCTGCATATGGACGGGGCGCGCTTCGCAAATGCCTTACAAACCCTTGGATGCAGCGCGGCTGACATGACTTGGAAATCTGGCATCGACGCCGTCACCTTTGGCGGAACCAAAAACGGATTAATGGCGGTGGAGGCGGTTGTCTTCTTTGATCCAAAACACGCCTGGGAGTTCGAGCTGCGGCGCAAGCGCGGCGCGCATCTCTTTTCAAAGCACCGCTTTCTGGCGGCGCAAATGCAAGCCTATTTGGCCGGAGATCTTTGGCTGGATATGGCCAAAAAATCTAATGGAGCCTGCGCAAGACTGGCGCAAGGGCTCAAGCAAACACCTGGCGTTGTGCTCGATTTTGAACCGCAGGCCAATATCATCTTCGCACAATGGTCCCGCGCTGCACATCAACGGCTTTATGCCGCCGGGGCGCACTATAACCTCATGGCAGGGGATCATAAAACCGGATCGGCCGATGAGCTCTTGCCCGCCCGTTTGGTGACCGATTGGTCCGCAAGCCCGGCGGATGTCGACCGTTTCCTAGAGATCTTACGCGGATAAAATGCGTATCACCGGGCGCGGGCCAGCCCCGCCCGGTCTTTTTTGAAGCTCAAAGAGCGCCTGACAGTACAAGGTCTAGATCTTCCAGACGATCTTGCCCCCAAAACCGCTGATCTTTGTCTGTAATATAGAACGGCGCACCAAAGACACCTGCAGCGACCGCATCTTCGGTATTTTTGGCGTATTGCTCCGCCGAACCGATCATATCTTTATCGCCAAGGCTTGGGTCAAAACCCGCAGCTTTAAGACAGTCTGCGATGACCTTGGGTTGTGAAATATCTTTCTGCTCTGCCCAAACCGCACGGGTAAACCCGTGCACCAATGCGCCTAAATCTCCATCTCCATAGGTCGATGCGGCGATGACAGCATAGGAGGACGGCGCCATATTCACCGGAAAGAAGGCCGGTTGCAGATTGAGCGGCAGTTTGCGCTTTTTGGCCTGCCGCGGCAGCTCTTGTGCACGCAGTTCAATACGGCTGATGTGACGATCTTTCGGCGGAACCCCACCCGTGCGGCTAAAGACGGTCATCAAATCCATGGGCTTGTAGGCGATCGTTGCCCCATGTTTTTGCGCGATCTCTTCGAGGCCAGTGCCTGCCAAATAGGTAAACGGAGAAATTGTCGCGAAAAAGTAGTCAATATGTGCCATGAGCGTCACCTTTTTGTGTATCAAACCTGTGACGAGCAGTAACCGCATGGTAAGCCATGTCAACAATATGCGACTCAGGCTCGCAGGTATCGTAGAGGATAATACGAATGGCTTCTGTTCACGGTCCGAAACTAATCGCTGGCAATTCCAACTTAAAGTTGGCGCGCTCAGTGGCACGGCGCATGTCTCTGCATAGGGGCATGAATGTGGATCTTGTGGACGCGCGGGTTGAACGGTTCAACGATGGCGAAATTTTCGTCGAGGTGTTCGAAAATGTCCGCGATGAGGATATGTTCATCATCCAACCAACCTCCCGCCCCGCCAATGATGCGCTCATGGAGCTTTTGATCATCGCCGATGCTCTAAAACGCTCTTCGGCCAGCCGCGTCACCGCTGTGATCCCTTATTTTGGCTATGCGCGCCAAGACCGTCGCAGCAAAGCCCGCACGCCGATCACCGCCAAACTGGTGGCCAATATGCTCGAAGAGGCAGGGATTGAGCGGGTTCTCACCCTTGATCTTCATGCCACTCAAATTCAGGGATTTTTTGATATCCCAGTCGATAATCTCTATGCCTCCCCTGTCTTTGCCTTAGACGTCAAACATCATTTCAAAGACCAAATGGATAACCTGATGGTGGTCTCCCCCGATGTGGGTGGCGTGGCGCGCGCGCGCGATTTGGCACAACGCATTGGTGCACCTCTGTCCATTGTCGACAAACGCCGAGAGAAGGCCGGCGAAGTGGCGGAGATGACAGTAATTGGCAATGTAGAAGGCCGGACCTGTTTGATTGTGGATGATATCGTCGATACCGCTGGAACACTGTGCAAAGCGGCTGATGTTTTGATGGAGAATGGTGCAAAGGAAGTCCATTCCTACATCACCCACGGCGTTTTATCAGGCCCGGCGGTGGATCGGATTACCAAATCTGTGATGAAAAACCTGGTCATTACCGATACGATTGAGGCCACAGATGCGGTCGCGAATGCGCCCAATATCCGGATTGTTCAAACTGCCCCCATGTTTGCGCAGGCCATTTTGAACACATGGAGCGGCACGTCGGTTTCCTCGCTTTTCTCAACCGAAGCTTTATCGGCGATTTATGAGGGCATTTACGACTGCGGCTAATGGCTGCGCATTAGTAGGGTTGCCATTGGTCAGGATCTGCCACTTCACCAATCGCTAGCCAACTGGCACTCACCCGAACGATGCGCGTATCAGACCAGGTTTGGAATACCAGATCAAATCCTGTCTCAGTCACATTTTGCGCCCGGATGTCAGCGCGGGCATTGCTGTCATTGTCCATATCCCACATGGAAAGGCTCACGTGAACCATCGGTTGCGTGCTAAAGGCTTCCGAAAACTCAACGGCCCGCGACACCTTGCGAGGGCCGGAACCTGTCCACATTACTCCACCCTCTTGAAAGTCTGAAAACAACTCAAACGTGCCTTGATCCATCCCGATCGTATGTGATGATAAGCGTTTCATGCCGCAAAATCTATTTTTTATTATATTAAATACAAATATTTAAAAAAAACGGGCCCGCTCGGGGCCCATTTCATATCATATCAGAACGTTTGAGCGGCGTTGAGGCCCAAGGCGGCTGCCAGAGCGGCCACATCAGACTGAAGCTTGCGCGCTGCCTCCTGTGCCTCTTCGCTGGCTTTTTCAACCGCTTCAGCTGCGCCAGCGATGATACCATTCATATCATCCTGGGTGACATCCGCCTTTGCCATCGCACGTTCCGCAATCACAGTGACGCCCTGCGCTGTAACCTCAGCAAAACCGCCGGTAACGACAAACTCGCTGACCCCGCTCGGGGCGGTGACAGACAAGACACCGGGACGCAAAGTGGTCAAAACAGGCTCATGGTTCGCCATGGCTGTCATATCCCCTTCCGATCCCGGAATCTGGACCGCAGTCGCCGCGAAAGAAGCGAGGCTTCTTTCAGGGCTGACCAGATCAAAGTTCAATGTATCTGCCATTAGGCTGCATCCGCTGCCATGCGCTCGGCTTTCGCGATGACTTCATCAATGTCACCAACCATGTAGAATGCGCCCTCTGGCAGGTGATCGTATTCACCAGCCACAACCGCTTTAAAGGATGCGATTGTTTTTTCCAAAGGCACCTGAACACCATCAGAACCGGTAAACACTTTTGCCACGTCAAACGGCTGTGACAAGAAACGCTCCAGCTTCCGAGCCCTAGCAACGGTCACTTTATCGTCTTCAGACAGCTCGTCCATGCCCAAAATCGCGATGATATCCTGCAGAGATTTATAACGTTGTAAAACCTGCTGCACATCGGTGGCCACAGTGTAGTGCTCATCCCCAATGATAAGCGGATCAAGCAAACGAGAGGTCGAGCCGAGTGGATCTACCGCAGGGTAGATGCCTTTTTCAGAGATCGAACGATCCAAAACAGTTGTCGCATCCAAATGCGCAAATGAGGTGGCCGGCGCAGGGTCGGTCAAGTCATCGGCAGGAACGTAAACCGCTTGAACAGATGTAATCGAACCGGATTTGGTCGATGTGATCCGCTCTTGCATCGCGCCCATATCGGTCGCCAAAGTTGGCTGATAGCCCACCGCAGAAGGAATACGACCCAAAAGCGCAGACACCTCAGAGCCGGCTTGTGTGAAGCGGAAAATATTATCCACAAAGAACAATACGTCAGATCCAGTTTCATCACGGAACTGCTCGGCCAAGGTCAAACCTGTCAAAGCGATCCGCATACGCGCACCTGGAGGCTCGTTCATTTGGCCATACACCAGAGCAATTTTAGACTCTTCAAGATTGTCTGGAACGATAACACCACCCTCGATCATCTCGTGGTACAAATCGTTACCTTCACGCGTTCGCTCACCCACACCAGCGAAAACAGACACACCGGAGTGCACCTTCGCGATATTGTTGATCAGTTCCATGATCAAAACAGTTTTACCAACGCCGGCACCGCCAAACAGACCAATTTTACCACCTTTGGTGTAAGGGGCGAGCAGGTCGATCACTTTGATGCCTGTTTCCAAGATCACAGATTCCGTGGCTTGCTCAGAAAACTCAGGAGCGTCCTGGTGGATGCTACGTTTCGCTGTCTTGCCGAGAGCTTTGCCCTCATCCACAGGCTCACCGACCACGTTCAAGATCCGGCCCAGAGTGGCACGGCCCACGGGAACGGTAATTGGACCGGCAGTATCGGTCACCTCTTGACCGCGAACCAGACCTTCGGTCGCGTCCATAGCGATGGCACGAACTGTGCCCTCGCCTAAGTGCTGGGCAACTTCGAGCACCAACGTCTTGCCGCCATTGTCTGTTGTCAAAGCGTTCAGAATTTGCGGCAGATCGCCATCAAATTGAACGTCAACAACGGCGCCGATCACTTGAGTGATTTTGCCTTTTGCATTTGCCATGTTGTTTCTCCGGGTTTTAGAGCGCTTCAGCGCCCGAAATAA
>Ga0115564_10002784_pt1 | contig 15058 bp, 6 predicted proteins | sample COGITO_mtgs_1105_7_FD_88680 | JGI IMG/M metagenome (GOLD analysis project Ga0115564, IMG submission 88680) | Pelagic marine microbial communities from North Sea - COGITO_mtgs_110523 | ecosystem: Environmental > Aquatic > Marine > Epipelagic | place: Germany:Helgoland, sampling site Kabeltonne...
AAACTTTCCAATGCATTACAACAAACTGCAACTGAACTAGATATAAATCAACTTCCCGTTCAAAAAAGTCAAACCGATGCAATTAAAAAATTCTCAGGCGGTAGAATACGACACTTCGCAAAAGGCGGATTTGTAGACGGCCCAGCAGGCGTAGATAAAGTTCCTGCGATGTTAACAGCAGGAGAGTTTGTTATACCAAAAGCTCAAGCTGAAAAATTAAGAAGAAGCCCAGAGAAAATAAATAAACTTAAAGAAGGGGGAAGAGTTGAGTCAGGATTCACGGCAATAGCGCAAGGAGCAACAATGGTTGCGGTCAGCCAAGCGGTTGCGCGAGCAATGGACAATAAAGACGATGCCGGTCCGCCCGAGTTTGACAAGAACAAATTCAAAAACTTAGATCTAAGGTCTGACGTCAATATAAAAAGAGGCGACCCTAGGCTAACCGGTAGAGCTTTAGCTAGGGATCCGGTAATGCAGGAGTATAAAGATCACTTATTAGAGAAGTCTGCATATGAAGCCTCTAAGATTAATGAAAAATTTGAAAAGAAGATGGGGTATCTTGAGTCTATAGTTGGGGTTGTTAGCTCTTACGGTATGTCGAAGATGACAGAGATAGCGGCACCGTACATAAAGAAAAGTGTAGACTGGGTGAAAGATAAGGCTGACTGGGTAAAGAATAAGACCGAAAATGTAGTCAAAGGTAATTCTCTAGCTTCCAAAGTTAATTACAACGCTAAAGCTTATCGTTCTGCTAGGGATAAAGGCTGGAATGTAGACTATTCAGATGTAAAGGAATCCATAAGAAGCGGAGCGCCAATCGATGTTTCAGGCGAAAGTTATACAGCTGTGTCAAAAGGAAATGGGTATGGCAACATCACTCGAAACAATTATCAAGTTGAGTGGGAGAAACAAGGAAGAGATAAAGCCAAGAAAGAAGGTAAACCTTTCCAATCTGGAGGGTCTGTACCAGCAATGTTGACCGCTGGTGAAGGTTTTGTTCCATCTCCAATTGCTAAAAGAATTGGGTACGACAACCTGAATAAAATGAACAATACGGGCGGTCTACCAATAATACAAGGTAAGGGTGGAATAGACAATGTAGGGCCAGTTGGCCTGACCGAAGGAGATTTTATAATAAAGAAAAGCTCCACCGACAAACTGCTAAGAGAAAACCCTGCCATGATGAAGTTTGCATTGCAGAACCCTGACGGCTTTAAGAGGGGTGAGCAAGGTTATTACGAAGGCGGAGTAGTAGGTAGTCCGACCATAATCGACCAACCTTCCTTGAGTTTATCTAATAATAAGCACGGTGGTCTTAAGTCGGCCAGCCCAAGTCGGGCTAGCGGTGAAGCCATAATCGCTAGAGCTGACCCAGCACAAGCACCCCAGGGCAAGGGTGAAGTAAACAATAACATAACCGTAAATGTAACAATTGATCAAACTGGAGCAGAGTCAGTATCAACTAGCGGAGAAGAGGCCAATTATTCCCAAGAGCAAGAATTGTCAATGAAAATAAAAACCAAAGTACTAGAAGTCATAAGGCAAGAAAAAAGAATAGGCGGAGAGCTTGGGTGATGAATCAGGCTGTACTTGGGTATGAACAAAAATTTTTCATAAATGGAACTCAGATTTCAGGAGTCCAGTCAGTTCAGGGTTCTTATGGTATAGACGAAAGACCGATCAATGTACTGGGTTGGGGACATGTCAACAATCAATACTACGGAGGTCCAAACCACATCACGCAGAATGATGAATCATTTATTCTGGATAGTGAGGGTTTTCATTTAGTGGCAGATGGGAACACGGAGTGTGGAGTAACTCAGAAAGGTGATGAGTTTCAAAGCATGGCATTACTCAACTCCCCAATGGAGGGTTCTTTTTCAATAAGCTCCGTATTAGTGGGGCAAGATTTTTTATTAAACCTGACTGGGGATAATCCTTTTACCGGAAGCATACATTATGATAATAGGCATTTCGGCTTTAGCGACGGGTACATAACCAGTCATTCTGTGTCATGCTCTGTAGGTCAACTTCCATCAACCTCAACTTCTATAAGAGTTTTTGGAGATATAGGAGGTTCGCCAGATTTATTAGAGCAAGAGCAGGAAGACAGAGCAGTAAACAACGAAGAAGGGTTTGGTTTAATTACCGAAGACTCTCACGGCTTAGGGTACAACGCCTCTGGAGATAATTCTTTTCCAGAAATAAGATTACCGAATCAAGGATCCATAGTTATAGAATGCAACGGAACAGAGACGGATCGGGTGACATCTTTTAATCATTCTATAAACATAGGAGTTTCTCCAATTTACAAAGTTGGCTCTGCTTACCCAGTGCAGGTTGATGTTGAGTGGCCTATAGACACTACCACTTCTTTTAGTCTTGATATAGATAAGTATAAGTACCAGTCATTAAGGAAATATCTAAAATCGCCAACCTTAAAGGACATATCGATTAAAATAAACGACTGCTTCGGGGAAATCATAAACGAATACTCAGTAAATAGCGCGAGATTGATATCTGAAGATATGTCTGCTTCAACCGATGGAAGAATGACTGTAAATTTGAGCTATAAATCTTATTATAATAAGAGATGAGTAAGCCTTTTTACAGATATGAAGATGTGCCCGTTTTGATAGCTCAAGAGGGTGAGGACCCTGTTATGCTTTTTGCTACGAGCGCGAGCATTTCGGCAAGCCAACCCTTACAGGCGAAGAAATTTTTAGAGGACTATAATCTTTCTTTCGCTTTCTTGACGGGAGATGTTAATTTTGTAGGCGTCCAGGAGTCGGGTTTTGTAATGGGGAAGCCAAGTGGTCCAGCCAGAAGGGTTCCGTCCTCGATAGAATCCATAAAGAGTGGAGAGAGAATATCTTACCCTAATGGTCAATCATTGTACTTGACGGAGGATATATCTGCTGGGGATTATTATGTATCAGTTAGATCTACCGGGGACACTCGCCTTGACATAAATGAAGACGTGCCATATGGAGAAGTTGAAGTTTTAAGGAATTATGCCGCGCAAGGAGCTGTAAGAGGTAGGGTAAGTTTAACTTATTATATGAATACTGGCAGTATACATTCTTTTGCAGATTTAACTGGACTAATGGATCCCACTATATACCCTCAGGTCAACGAGTCAAGAGTCACTGGGTCTATAGGTAATTATCATTTCCAAGACGGATACTTGACTGAATTGTCATTTTCGGCTAGACCATTTGAGGTGATTGAAGCTAGTGTAGAAATTGATGTTTACGGGAGAATGCATTATGAAGAAGGATTTTCAGAAAAAATAATAGAAAATTATGGCTGCCTAAAAGAAGACCAGCACAGCGTCCCTCATTCGGTAACCACTCAGATAGAAGGAGTTCAGAGTGTTGGCATAGAGCATCCATTAAGTTTTGATTACTCAATTAGAGCAAACAGGGTGCCTGAGATACCTATGCCAATAAGTGGTTACATCGATGAAGATGGAGAATTGCCAACAAGAGTGGCAAAAAACGAAGTGGATATAACGATTAATTTGGAGGGAGAGAAGCTAAATCCGTTCTTGCAAATAACGGGACAAAGGGCAGATGTGACAATAAAACTTTCAGACCTTGGTTTTAGTAAAGAGTTTACAGACAACAACGAAGGGGTGATGAAAGAGTTTAGGCTAGCCGGAAGCCTGGTTCTTCCAGATGCTGTCCCCGAAGAGCTATCCCAGTACGGTGTGGTTGATCAAGACGCTATTAGGATCTCGGAAGGAGGCTTCCTGAAAGGTAGGGCAACCATAAGGCAGTCTTATAGGTGATGGATATTTCCGTAAAAAACTGGGAACCAGGGAAGAGTTACAAAAAAGACGACATAGTTAAACTCGGAAATATAGCAGCTTATGGAGAGTTTCCTTTGCGGATTAGGGTTGATTCTGGGCCCAAAATGTTGACCGACTCAGAGGATTACATTTTAGCGGAAGGAGGAAAAGGAGGAGGGCCATTCGAAAGGATAGAGATTACTCAAAATTCTGAGCTGGAATTTGGAGATATGTTTCCTGTAAATTCAAGACTTGGCTACTCTGCAAGGTGCATGGTCAAGAAGCTCACTGAAGACTCGGAGACTATCAGGCCCTATACTAATAATATCATATATAAAGACGGGGCTATAGACGTAGACAATTCAAGCGGGATAGGTGTTGGAGTTAGGTTCTACAATAAAGATTTTGAAGAGGTAAGGTCCGATAACTTCAGGGAAACGATTCGAATCATAGGGTCTAGCGAGATAAATGATTACGAGTTTTACAACGCACAGGTAGACATAGAACCCAAGAAAGTGCCAACCAGCGCAAGAATGGGTTCTCTTTTTATATTTTCTTTTGGCATACAAAAAGGAGGATTTGTGTTTGACCAAATGGAAGTTGGGAACCTTAGTCCGTTTTTCTACTGCAAGAAAAAACATGTCTCAGAAATATTAAAAATACCAAATGACGCCGATTCTCAATATTGGACTCAGGATTTCTTGTGGAGGCCTTCTTATGGATCCACTTCAAACTTTAGAGTAGAGGGAGAAAAGCTTAATATGGGGGAAGGCTCCGACTACATAAACAATCAATCAATCAATGCAATCCCTTTAGTTTTAAACGCTTCGTTTAATAATAGGACAGATAGTGAAGCTAAGGCTATAATACACTTCCTTCAAGAAAAGTCTTTCTCTAGTAAATCTATGTTCGCCATAAACCACAAGGGGGATAGGTTGAATTCCAGTGCTATAGGTGATTTTAATTTTATATACACTCATCCTTACAGAAAGGATTTGAAGTTTTCATGCACGGACTTTACTCACTCCATAGTGTATAGGAATAATAATAATTTAAGTGCGAGCTTTATTTGCAATACGGAAAGCTCATTAAGAAGCGTGGAAAGCAATTCTGGCTATAACTCTACATTAGATGCGCTTGTACCTATATTTATAAACGAGGAAACTAAGTTTGTAAAGGGTCAAAAAACGATGCTATCAACCTTTGAGATGGATGAATCTGCGTATACTAAATTAACTTCGTTATATCAAATAAGGTTTAGAGATAAGGACGAAAGCGGAAAGCCCTTGTCTGGAGTTTTAGAGTTTAAAGAGCCGCAGGACCTAGAGGTTGGTGATTGTATATTCTTGCGTATAGATGGGGCTCTAGACTCTATATATTCAGTGGGAAAAACAAATATAAAAAAAATTATAAACGAAAAAATGTTCGTGTTTGGGCCGGTTTCAAGGGACGGATTGGTTGACGATTTAACTAATCACAAATATATTTTGGGCGACGACGAGTCAAGGATAAGCACCGATAATGAAGAAGATATAGTATTAATAGATGAATCAAAAGAAATAGACGCAGAGATTAGGCTACTACACAAATGCCCCGAAGAATGCCTTAGCTCTCAGCCATTATTGCCCGCCGGGGTAGACGTAATAAGCTGCAAGATAAAGAACCCACACACCGGGAACATAAAAAAAAGAATTGCTTTTTTAAAAAACTACAGAAAACTAGAAATAGAGACCGACATATCAAGAGAGGTTTTTTCTATATATGTGACTCCTACATCCACATTCACCCTGCAACAAGGGGAGCATTTCAGGATTCTACTGCCAGCGGTAAGGGGCAGGAGTAGTATTTACATTGAGAGCCCAGACGATATAGAAAAATATCCATGGTTGAAGATTAGAGATTTCGAGCATAATCCGACACTAAGTTTTCAGTTAAGCAGTCAGCCCGCCCATATAGATACCGAGTTTACAAAGAACTACAATAAGAAATACAAAAAACAAATAAATCAGAACATGTCTTCTTTTGAAATTGTTCTTGACCAGCGGGATGATGTAGAGACTGCTGAAATCTTGCAGTTCCTGGAGAGCCATCTAGGCTATAAAAAATTTAGATTCACCATGCCAAGGCCATATGGTACCGATTCGGATAGCTCTACAACCCAGTCCAGACCGTTTAGCTCAATATTTTACTGCCCAGAATGGAGCCACTCGACGACATACAAAAACAACCACAAGATTACGGCTAAATTTATTGAGTCTGCAACTTCTATATATGAAGATATGATGGATATAGCTGAACCGTGTTATGGAGCAGAAATAATAAGCCCGATAGTTAAGCATTCTTTGTGTACTTTTTCGTCTGTTGCGTTTTCTTACCATCAGTCAGGATTAACTCGCCAAGGGGAAGATTACATTATTGAGCCAAAAAGTAAAAGGGAGTTTGATTTAATATTTGTTGTTGAAGCGGGGGAAGGAGTAACATCGAGTTACGTTCAGGTGGGTGGAGTAAATAAATCTAGGTTTGACTTGGTTATAGATTCAATACTTAAGTCTATTGTTGGGTATGACTTAGACCAATTCCCAGGAACTAATGATTACGGATCCCTTGATGCTCCAGAAATATCCACAAGCGACGACGCGAACGCAGACGAAAGTGTGCCTCCCTGGTACAACAAGAAAGATGAAGAAGGTGTAGTTAGTAATTTATTGATTGATAATTATCTAGATGATACAGAATTAGGCCAAGACTTAAAGAATGAGCTAAGAAACGAAGGCTACAATATAGAAAATTTCAAAAGATTCAACTGTGAGATAGAGCAAAACAAAATTAATGTAGGAATTTGTTTCGTGGGAGACTCTAGTATTCTTGATTACAGAATGGAGGAAGAAGTTGAAGAAACCTTAATTCTTCCAGACTACCCTAAGTCGTTTGACAAGATATCAATGTATGAATCGATAAAAAATCATGAAAAAAATAACTTTCTCGGGAAGAGCGACGTAGAAAGCATATGTAGTGCGCTCGCTCAATTTTATAATAGCCCACGAGCAAACAAGGTCAACAATAGGATTATTTATTGGATAAGTGACTTTTCTCAAAAAAGCGAAGACATAGTTCCGCTTGAAGAAATTGCAAAATCATTGAGGAGAGGTGGGGAGCTATCAAAGAGAAGGCCCTTAGATGAAGAGCTCAAAAAACATGGCATGGGGATAAACGAACACATAAAGCTATATGGGTTCACCAAGTCCTGGAAGGGAGTAGATGGTGATGCTAACAAATTTTACTCAAATATATTTAATCCAGATTTTGAGGGAGATTTTAAGGAAGAAAACGAAGATGGGCTTGAAAATAAAGAATGGTATAATGAAGAAGTTGAAACATCACTTATTCCAATATCACTACAAGATGGAGTTGAGTTCGAAAAATATTGCAAAGACTATTCGAGCGATAAATCTTTTAAAAATTTAGAGATGCATCATGTTGTCGATGATCCATCAGACGGGGGTTCTTTTGGTAATAGGATTTTAGAAATCCCTGACATAACTAAAAAACTAACCAGCGATGGCGGTTTTGATAATTTAATATCGGTAACTATTAATAATTGTGGGCCAAATCCCATAAGGATACATAACACAATAGTTTCCGTAGATACAGAACCTAGTTTTGCCAAATGGCACACCGAAACAATTCCAGCCGGAATACCGAAAAATAACGACCATGAAAATTTTGAACATCTAACCCCAACAGAATACAAAGGTAACACTAAATCAGGTCACGGCGGGCAATTCTACGGAGATCCTAGAAATAAAAAATTTCTAAATAATCAAAAGTCCGAAAATCTTTTGTGGCACAGTTTTAATACGAAGTATGAAATATATAGCAACGGAAAGGTTAAGGAGGTAGACGGAGGGTGGGGCTCAGCCAAAACAACTTACGAAATAAAATCAGACGACGGGGATAATTTAATTAGTGATTTTAACGAAAAGTTAATAAGCGATGAAGAGGTAACCGGACCAATACGCACCGATGGAATCTTAAACGCTGGAGTAGCTTTTAAAGATTTCCCTGTGAGGGTTTTTAAGACACAAAAAGGTGTTGAAATAATTGATTACAATATAGCTAACGCTTCAGAAAAGAACGAGTATAAGGGGGATTATTCGCACTTACCTGAGTTGAAGAAGAACGAATCAATTGATTTGTTCTTTGGAATAAGGCATGATGATTTAGAAAACATAGAAGAGAACGTACAGTTGTTTTTCAATATAGAAGATATGGAAGATAAACATATGGACTGCTATACAGATTTTAAATTTAAAATAAAGATAAACAAAGAAGAAAAAGAAACCCAGCTGCCAAAAATAAAAATGTTACAAAAACCGGGGATCGGGCCGGGATGTAGGGTGATGTTTAGTGGTGCCTTGATTGGCTCTCCGGCCGAGCATAGGAAGTGGCATACTTACCCTGCATTCGCTCAGGTTGAATTTGCGGAAATACTTGGAGGTGATGATTTTACAAGCGATAGCCTTGCTGCGTTGACTCCAAAAGCTACAAAATCAACATTTGACTCTATAATGATTGACACAACAACGAGGATAAAAATTTATCAAGGAGATAATGTTTTCTTTGATGGGATAGGTCCTTTTGTGTTGAATAATGCAAAGTGGGGGTTTAGTCCTAATTACGACAGGGGCGCCGGAAATTATAAAGACCAAGACGGAAATGAAGTAGATAATTTTTGGAACTTATTTGGAATAACCAAAGACAACAAACATAGAAGTTTTTATTTTTCAGAGAGCGACATGCATGGCTGGCCCGCCCAAAAAGTTGAAATTTGGTGCTTGGATGCGTCTTTTAATAGGAATGAGGAGGGAGATTTGTTGGCCATGCCGGACGACTACTGCTATGATCAAAACGGCAACCCAACTCCCTGTAAACTTGTAATTGGCGACACCACGAAAGTTTTGGACGATGACGAGTGGAAAAATGCAAAAATAACAAATGTTGCAAACGGGCAAGCTACTTACGAATTAACAGAAGACGCTACAGTGACTGGAAGTATACCTGAGGCTAAAAGAGGCGCAGAAGTAGGATCAATTAAATGGGCACAAGGTGAGGTTAGATACGGAATGGTTAGGGTAAGATAAGATGACTTTTGTAAAAGAAGAAGATTACCCAATACATATAGCTGGAGATATAGGCTTAGATGCCTCAAACGCTCCATGCAAAACAGTAACTGATGAAGCTGGGAGTTTCATGGGAACCGAAGATGGATTAGCTATAATGCTTGAACCAAATTGTGGTTCTAATTTTGATCAATCGGTATGTCACGAATTTTGTAGAGAAGGATTTGTAGATTCAGGTAGTTTTATTATTGTGAACACCTGCACTTTACCAATAGAGATAAGCGGGTTTAATCTTAGTGATTCCGAAAGGTTTTCCTTGTTTGACTATGAGAAGTATAATGGCTTTGACAAATACACTATATTCAATACAGAAGAGCTGCCAATAACCCTGAAACCTAGGGATAAGGTCAAGATAAAGACTTTCTTCCACCCCAGGTATGAAGAGCTAGAAAACGCTAAGGCTGGTACGGTAGTTAATAATGTAGGAGATAAGTTTATTTCAGACGTAAATATTAGCCCCGGATTTCCGGTATCTAATTGCGAGAGCAAGGGGCCTTGTGATGCAAGCTTCCAACTTCTTGGCGAATTTATTTGCGAGGAAAAAAATGATGACCTAGAGTGGATGAAGAATAATTCTTTATTTCAGGGTAGGGTTATAAAAAGTAAGAAAATATCAACAGTAGAAAGTATTACTTTTTTAACTAAAACTCCTACTCACACGGTAGTGAATACCCCTGGAACAAATTGGTACGAGGGTTTGAAATTAGCTGTTCGAGCCTATAAGGTTTACCTTAATGGAATAGATGGAATTTGGGTTAAGTTTCAAGATATTGGGATGCCTGCCGCGCTTGATTTATTTGAAAAAATGATCCAGAAATACATTTCAGAAGGGTTAAATGATGACTCTAAAAATTTAACTAGATCTGACTTTAATTCAGAATTTGCTATCAATGACATTCTTAATACTAAGGCTAGTTTTACTGCGCTAGATACTGATTTAGTTAATGTTGATGGGGTAGAATACACGGTGATAAATGTTAACATATTGGGTTTAGGTTCTGATCATTCTGTCTTCTTTAACTCAACAGGCGATACTGTAAAGATCTTCGTTTGTGAGAAGGGTAATTTTAAGACAGAACAAATAATAGACGCACCATGAGAGATACAGATACATTTAATAGGGAGATATTTGAGATTGAGCAGTCTTCAACGATATGTTTATATGAAATAAACTTAAGAGATAAGGGTGAGTACTTGTTTCATGCGGGAGAAAATGGATACCATAATGAGATTATATTTAACGAAAAGAGGTATGAGTATTTCCCAATAAAGGTAGAAGGTTTTGAAATGCATGGAGACGGAAGATTGCCTAGGCCAAAAATGACTTTCTCTAATCATCAGGGGGCGATATCTATTAGGCTTAATACCTTTAATGATTTCATTAACTACAAGGTAACCAGAATAAAAACATTTATAAAATATTTGGATGCAAAGAATTTTCCTAATGAGGTTAACCCGCATGCAGATCCGGATCCAGATGTTTCATTTTCTGAGGATGTATTTTTTGTCAACGAAAAGACTAATGAAAACGACAAGACGATTGAGTTTGAGTTGGTTTCTTTATTGGAGCTTCAGAACGCTCAGATACCATCTAGGACTATGTACTCTAATTATTGTGGTTGGCAATACAGGTCCAATATAGGTTGCAAATATAAAGGAAAACCTATAGCAAGCGCTAAGAATAAGAAATTTTTAGAAACCGGGTATGATGGACCAGCTATTGGTAGCGAGTCTTACTTCGAGTATGAAAATGAAGAATTCGCGGTAAAGAACGAAGAAGGGCCAGCTTATGATAAATGGGACATTAGCGTCACTTACAGTAAAGGAGATGTGGTTTCAGTTTCTCACTTTGGTTCGGATGAAGATATAGAGCCAATTGATATTTACGTATGCATAAAAGAAGATACTAGATCTAATCCAGAGATGGATACAGAACGTTGGGTTTTAGATGATTGCGATAAAACATTATGTGGCTGCAGGTTAAGATTCTCCAAAGAATCCTTGGAATCCGGAGGAGGCATTAGGGGTTCATCGGACGAAGAACATACCGAACTAGAAAAAGGGCTTCCTTTTGGAGGTTTTCCGGGAATAGACCCTTATGAATTTAAATAAATACGAGGCCGATATTTGCAGTCATGCAAAAAGCAGACCAGATGAAGAGGTTTGTGGTGTGGTTATTTTAAATAGAGACTTAACAGTTTCAATCAAAAGACTAAGCAACGAAAGCAGTGACCCTAAAAATTGCTTTTTTATATCTCCAGGAAAGTTTATAAAGTTGAAAACGACCTCAAATATAATAGGGATATATCACTCGCACCCATGCTCATCGGAAGCTCCGTCTGCGCAGGATATTTTAGTGTCAGAAGAAATAGGTTTGCCTTATTTAATATACAGTTTAAAAACTGAAAGTTTTTTTCTCTACTATCCTGAGTCTTATCAGCCAGTATCAATTATTGGTAGACCTTATGTTAAGGGGTTTTACGAATGCACTTGTTTGTTGAAGGATTATTTCTTAATGAACTTAAGTATAAATATAACTAAATGGAACAAGAATTACTGGCTACCTAGTTGTAATGAAGAAGCTAATAAATTATTAAAAAAGATTATGAGTAAAAACTTAATAGCTCAAGAAACTAAAACCATTAAAACTCACGACGTAATTATTTTTCAAATCAAGGAAAGGGGAAGAAGGCATGTGGGCGTATACACAGGGGGGGATGATTTTGTTCATCAATGTGGAAATAGTATTTCTAGAACGCAAACATTGGATGATAAGTGGCAATCAAGGATAAAAGAAATTTACAGACACCCTTCGTTGGTGTAAATATATACAGGTAAATTTATGAAAAACATATACATACATGGAGAGCTTGGGGTTAAATTTGGCAAGAAATGGACCCTGGATGTAAGAACCCCTTCTGAAGCTATAAGGGCTATATTTTCAAACGATCCAGAAATAGAGAAATATATTTACGAAAGAGAAAGTAAGGGGATATATTATGGGATAAAAAAGCAAGGCAGCCAAGTATTTACAACAATCAAGGAGAGCGCACTACAAACAGATAAAGATTTTCACATATTCCCGCAAGCACATGGAGGTTCCGGATTTGTATTCAGCTTAGTTTCTATGGCTGTAACCACGGCAGCTAGCATGTACGTCAGTAAAAAAATGGCCGAAGCCATGGAGAGAGATGATGAAACAATAGCTACTCAAACTGAATCTTTTTTATACGAAGGTTCAAGCAATAGATACAAACAGGGAGCTGTAGTTCCTGTTGGTTATGGTAATTTGAAGGTGGGTTCAAGCGTTATAAGTTCTTGTGTTATAAATTACGATTATAATTCTGAGTTTCAAAAAATAAACATTTTTCAAGACGGCCTTTATAGTTTGATGCCCAATTACCATAAGTATTACGATCTTCAACTTGGGCCGTTATACTCTTCGTTTGCTTTGAATTTATTTGATGGAAGTAGTCGTTCTAGGTTTGTTGATCCAGCGTATCAATATATAGTTGAGCTAGATGCGAGCATAGAATTCGGATCAAATGATGGGCTTTATGGTGGGTTTGAGCCTATAAGTTCTCAGAGAGAAAGGTTTACATCATTGCCAGCAAAAAAAGGTAATGCCATAGGTGGATATTATTACTATACATATAATTTTTTTAAAGGGATAACGCCTTCTTTTTTAGAAAAGATTAATACTAGTGGTGGAAACTGGTGGGCAGATACTAAATTCATTGAAATTGAAGGTCTTAGGGGTGCAGTTAAAGAGTCTGACGCTATATTGAGCTCTATTGTATGCCTTCAAAGCTTACCGGTAGTGATCGAAGATGAAACTGAAAAAATATTCTACCCGATATCATTTGCTAGCCAAGATCTAGAATATCTAAAAGCAGACAAGGAACGGGATCGACGAGGCCAATTCCCTATTGAAGTAGGAGAAAGATGGAGGCAGGGTAAAAAAGAGAACGGAGTGGGGTGGTTTAAGTTAGAGTCTGCATCTATAAGTAAAACTGTAGATTTAATATGCGAAGGGCCCATAGAAGGCTTCTCAAGTAAAGAGGGCGAACCATTACCTTTTAGCGCAATACCTCAAGATCCAAAAGGAGAAATTGCTCCATCTAGGAATAATAGTGATGATTATCTAAGGGGGGTTTTTCTCGACGGAGTCGCTGTGAAGGAAGTTAATAGAGATACAAATCTTGATGGCTATAATATAAATGAGTTTGATATAGATGTAGGTAGGGATGACGATAATAACATTGGCTCTGACGATCAAAATTTATTAGAGCCCCAATACCTTTTTACAGCACATACTGTTGATATAGGTAAACAATTATTTGGACCAAGAACTATAAACTGGTCGGACCATTCAAGCTTATTGCAGGTCGAGCCGTTTGCGATAAATTCTTTGTATTCAAGGAATGAATATGTTTCTTTTGAAGGTAATATATACTTTGTTAGTGTACCACTTGATGAACTTTACGAAAGTGGTGGTGATTATCAATACGATGAGGATCCAGGTAATAATTCAATAATACACACAAAGGGGGAAGAAGAGGGGGCTTTGCCTGTTTTCTATAGAGCTAGTGCCGCAATGGATGATTACAAATTATTTATTGGAGAAGATACGTTCCAGGATTTAAAGGAAGCTCGATATAAAGAGGGAGACAAGGTAAGGTCAAAAAAATCAGACGGAAATATGGGGTATTATGAAATGGGTCTAGATTCTCATAAATTTTTAGGAATTTACGATGAAACAGTAAATTACGGAGACAAGCAGGGTTACATATTGATGCAAGAGTCGATACAAGGTGGACCGAATTCTAATGCGCCAATATTCTTGATAACTGGAGATGGTGCCAAAGTCGGGGATCCATTACAAAGCATTGCGAGTGGCATATCAATGAGGGTAGATGAATTTAATGATAGAACCTTGGATCCAGTTTATATGTTGTCGAATTACCAAGATATTGATGGGGTTAATGAAGCTGGACAAGTGGTAGTTGAATCGATAGACTACACAATACAACCCCCAGTCTCAAGCACAGAAGCAACGATAGATTTTCCACAATCTATCGTTTCAGAAGTTGACATAGAACCTGGAGGGCCAATAGACATAAGAGATGAACTTTGGGAAAAAATAACAATTACATCGCCATTGGACATAAAGAGAGGAGAAGAAGACATTACCGATGAAGTTGGAATATTTTTAGCAAGGACTAGTAGTGAGTTAGATAGTTTACTAGAGAAGCGTTTTTCTGAAGAAAATTATATAGCTCATACGGTTATAAATCCCTTGGTTGAAGAGTGTTATGTCTCTTTACAGGTTGACGAGCTCGGTTATATTTATCAAGGAGATGAGGTTGAGGTAGAGTATAAGATAGGTAAACTTTGGACGTTTCTTTTATTGGCTATGGGGATTTACCAAATATTTAAGGCAACGCAAGAATCAGCCTCTTCTGTGACGTATGGAATCGGGGTCGGAGCTATGGAAACTACATTTTCTCTTAGCGCCCCTCCAACTGGGACCCCTCAGGGCGGTGCTATAGCAGGAATAACTTCTGGTGTATGGGCGGCTAGAGCAACAAGTCATACAGCTGGAGCTGTAGCTGCAGGAGTTTTAGGTGGAGTATTAACTGTAATACTATCGTTCGTGCTTGCTAGTCATAGATTTAGTGTAGGAACTAAGATAGAAAACTCTGGAGAATTGTGGCCCAATAAGGCTAGGTTTAGAATAAAATACGGAAATGAAGGAGAGGAGAATTACGAAACAGACATTTTTATCTATGGAGTTGCAACTTCACCATACAGAAAAGATGTTAAAATATATTTCCCACCAAACCCAAACCAAAGAGATAGAATGGTTAAGGTTTACAAGTTAAACAGAGAAAGAAACCCCGTACAAGAGGGCGAACAAGCAGCCAGGTACAAAGAGTCAATGTCTCTCGCCTCTATAACAGAAATAACCCCAGCCGTCATGAGCTATCCGAATTCGGTAGTTATAGGTACGCGGGTTAACTCAAAAGATATGCCTTCTATACCAACCAGGGAATACAACTTAAGGCTTAAAAAAATGAAAGTG
>Ga0115564_10002792_pt1 | contig 15039 bp, 14 predicted proteins | sample COGITO_mtgs_1105_7_FD_88680 | JGI IMG/M metagenome (GOLD analysis project Ga0115564, IMG submission 88680) | Pelagic marine microbial communities from North Sea - COGITO_mtgs_110523 | ecosystem: Environmental > Aquatic > Marine > Epipelagic | place: Germany:Helgoland, sampling site Kabeltonne...
AAAGTCTGTAAATTCACTATCCAAAGCATATTCGTAATCGCCTTCACCAGAAACAAAAATAGTGACGGTATTATTTTCAATACCATCCACAATTTCTATAGACTCAAAAGTGGCTGTATTAGAAGGCAGCACCGTTATAGTTCTTAACTTAAAGCAGCCATTGGTGTCACTTACCGTCACCGTGTAGGTGCCAACAGTATTCACTTGAATTTGAGGCGTAGCAGCACCTGTAGACCAATTGTAAAAAAAATCACTAGGAAATCCATTGAGGATGCCACCATCCAACGTAATTACACTAGGGAATGTATTTAAGCAATAAATGAGTTCTTCCTCAACAACGATTTGAGGAAGTTCAAATACTGTCAATAAAAATGATGTTGTATCAAAACACGCTTGATTGGAATTGTTTTCTATTCGAGCAAAAAGAGTCTGTGGATTACTGATGTTTTGATAAGGCATTGCCAGTGCACCCATATCAGTGTCCGCATTTACTTGCGACTCATAATATTTAATAGTATAATCAAGAGGGGATTGTCCATTGAATATTTCGGTATCCACAGTTTGGTTGAGGTTTACAGCGATTACACCATCATTATTGTCATCACATTCTAAAATATCATTTGGACTAAATGCCGTTGGAACTTCGTATATTTCTATAGTTTCTGAAAAAGTATTCACTTCAGCACCTAAAGTGAGCGTCGCTGTGACTGTGAAACTTCCTGTATTTGGGTAAACATGCGTCGGAGAATCGATAGTGTTCATTGCACTAGAATCTCCAAAGTCCCATTGAATACTATCAAAATTTTCATTGCTATCAATAGAAAACTGAGTGGCACTGCCCAAACATAAATTATCGACTTCAATTTTAGCTAAGAAAAAAGATTGTATAAAGGGGGGCAATCCTAAATTAGCATCTGTACCTGGAGCCAAGGCTTGCCCTCCTTCTACGTAATTACACAATGTACCCAACTCATCGGGATTATTAATAACGTCTAGAGAGGTGCCGTTTGACGCTAAACTAGCTCCGTATATCTTTCCATTAGGCGCAAGTTGAAGCGCAAAAATAGAATTACCGCCCTGCCGAACGGTTTGTTGAGACCCTGTAATATCCGTTGCATCTAAATCAAATTGATAGACAAAACTCCCAGCACTCGCATATAGTTTACTAGAATCCGTTGAAAAAGCGGTTCCATAAAAGCCAGAATTACTTCCGAGATTCATCGGGTTACTGACAATTCCAGTGGCGTCATCAAAGTCGTAAAGCCAAAAACTTCCCGTAGTACTGTTAGAGCCTTGCCCCTGAGTCGTTCCTTCTTCGTTATGACAGATCGCCAATTTAGTACCATCGGGGGAGGATTTTAAATAGCCAATCGAATTCCGACGGTATCCATTAAGTGTAATAAGAGGGTTTATTTGAGTAGTTATGGGAGTTGCGTTCACGCCACTTGCATCCACACGAAAGGAATAAAAGACGTCTAAAAAATGACTTATTACCCAATAGGATTGCCGATCGTCATGCTCCACGGCTGTGATTTTTTCAGAACATTTAAAACTCGCTTGCTCTTGATCTAAAGGGTCGTAGGTTAAAAGAGGTCTGTTTTTTTCGGTACTTACAACATCTCCGTTGCCACCATTTAGTGTCAAGTCTACCAAAGAATAGTTAAGCCCGTTATTAAAACCATCATCACCGTTTGGGACATTCCCTCCATTCCCTCCATTGTCATCATATTGAGAAATTGCATTTCCATTGACATCTGATGGCCCTTGATTTGGATAGGCCCAGGCATTGTTGTGATGGGGTTCATCGACCGTAAATATGTAATAATTGCCAGGATTCCCTGGACGCGGAATGATCAAGCCAGAGGAGGTGCTTGAGGGGTCTCCAAGCAATCCACTCCCATTGTTATAATCCGCATTTGGCATTATTTGATGGTTTTTATCCCATACATTTCGACCATCCGTATAAAATAATAAATTCCCGTTTGAATCAGAAATGGACGAACAGCCTTCGTTTGTGTTTATTGTAGAGGAAGCTGCACTGGTAGGGGAGACCGTATCCGTATTTGTGTCAAATATTAAGCCTGCTCCATTACCAAAATACCAATGGGATGCCTCTCCCTGAGAGAAAAGGGAGGAAGATGAAAGTAGAAAAATAAAAATAGTAACGTGGTTAATCAAATCTAATTAGCTTAAGTTTTTTTGATTTGTTTCAAAAAAATCAATACATAATTAGGGCACTCAAAGATACTACAAATCTCTCTTTTTTAATAATTTATAAGATAAAAAGATAAAAATAAAAGTCCAGAAAACAACAATTAGGATGTTGTCAAAATGAATTGCATAATCATAACTTATATCTGTGTTCGCTGGAAATTTTGTCATCGCAACACGTTGAAAAGGTTGTTTTATAAGATTCGACATAGATGTTAATGGCAAGAAATCTTGTATTTTCTGAGCGGTCTCGTAACTACTTTTCCATGTGAATATGCCTAAGATTATCCATTCTAAAATTAAATCGACAAACAAAAATGCTAATGCAAATGCCGACCGTTTTGCCAATACGCCCAAAAATAAACAGAAAGAGAAGAACCCTACAAGTTTCACAAAATAGGCAACTAAAAACTCCATTTCTTGGATAATGATATGAAATTCATTGTAACTCGAGTAAATCAACCCAAGGACTAATGAAATGATGAAAATAATAACGGTTGAGATGAGAGAGAAAAAGATAATGACATAAAACTTAGACAAGATAAACTCTTTTTTACTCAGGCCATCGATGAGGTTTTGCTTTAGTGTTTTATTGCTATATTCATTCCCAATCATTGAAACCACCACAATGGCAAAAAAGAATTTAAATAAGGCGGAAAAAAAAGTGGTGATGTGCCATATAATAGGGAAATTAAAAATCCCTAATTCGCCGAGTTCCAGTGTAAAAAAACCAAAAAAGTTAATTTTCACTGCGGATAAAAGAATCACGCAAAGCGGCAGAATAAAGGATATAAATATTAATATTTTACTCGTTTTGTTGAGTAATAATTTTTGAAGTTCTAAGTCTAATAATCGTTTCATTGGTTGTCAGTTAATTGTAAAAATTGTTCTTCTAGACTTTCTTTTCGTTTGACTAAATGACTCAACACGATGCCGTTTTTAAACAGTAAACGGTTGAATTCTTCTGCTTCCATAGGGGTCTCAAGAAATGCAGTGATTAAATCACTTTCAACTTTTACATGAGAAAAATTGGGGTGCGTTTCAAGAAGCTTTAATAAGTCGTCTTTTTGATGTGTTTTTAATTCAAAAAAACCATGACTTGAAATTAATTCATCAACGCGTCCAGAAAAGAGATTTACGCCTTTTCTTAGAACCACCACATGAGTACACACTTTTTCAACTTCATCCAACAGGTGAGAAGCCAATAAAATGGTCGTTCCTTGTTGGGCGATATCTTTGATGATTTCTCTAATTTGATGAATCCCTTGCGGGTCTAATCCGTTCGTAGGTTCGTCTAAAATTAATATTTCAGGTTCATTTAAAAGTGCCGACGCAATGGCCAACCGCTGTTTCATACCCAAAGAAAAGGTACTAAACTTGCTGTGTTTTCGATCGTCAAGCCCTACAATTTCTAAAGTCCTTTCTATGGAGTCGTAAGAGATACCTTTAATCTTACAAACCAATTTAAGGTTTTGATATGCGGTCATATAAGGGTAAAAGTTTGGGCGTTCGATTATAGCACCTACTTTTTTTAATGCTTGATGCGTTGTGAGTGCGCCTCCAAACCAAGAAAAATTTCCAGAAGTTTTATTGACAACATTCAAAACAATTCCCAAGGTGGTAGATTTTCCACTGCCATTCGGGCCTAAAATCCCGTAAACACTTCCTTTTTCGATGTCAAATGATAGATCACTAACCGCAGTTAGTAAGCCGTATTTTTTTGTAAGATTTGAAATTTTAAGAATAGAATCCACAGATAAGTTTTAAATGAATAACAAATATAAGACGATGTTTACCGTCAATTGTTACAAATTAAAAAAATAAAAGTTAAATTTGGAATTCAAGTTGTCACATGAAAAACGATTTAAAAATATCACTTAGAAAACCATCCTATCCTGTAAATACAGCCTTAAACGCCTATTTACATAAATACAATCGGACAATTAAATTGCCTATTTTTTATGACGATTTACTCCGTTTTCAAGGGTCGGTTGAAGTGTTTGATAAAAACGATAAGGACACACTTTGGGTGCGAACGTACTACAGTGAATTTGACCGTCAAGAAATTGATTTAAGTTTAAAAAAAATATATACAAAGCTGCACTCCGATGGAAATGAAACCACCATTCCCTTACTAAATGTCGATGCGATTGACTATTGTACGTTTGGAAATTCCAAGCCATTTCGTATTAAAATTAGAAATATTCTCAATGATAATTACGCTTATTTTTATGTGAAAAAAGCCGATGCATCACGAATTTATGGTTTAGAGTTAGAGCATATGTTGTCGCCTCATAACTTAAATTTCTTGGTGTATGAAGATACTTTAATCGAAGAACATATTAGTGGAATTCCAGGCGATGAATTTATAGCAAAAATGCTTCCTAAATTTACTGAACCAGAAAAGGCGCAGATTGCAAAGGAATTTGTAAAATTTAATGAGCGGTGTATGATTCGGTTGTTAGGAGATATGCGTTCATATAATTATGTGATTGTACCCACCCACGATTTTGATCATGTGGTTTACACCATTCGAGCGATTGATTTTGATCAACAATGTTATGAAGGTAAATTTAATGTGTACCGTCCGCAGTTTTTTAAAGAGAATTTTAAAATGGTAGATTTAGTGACTCAAAAATTTGAAAAACAATCTATCAATCAGTACAAGTTAGAAGAACGCTCTATTGTTGCCAAACGCTTGTTGAGTTTCAAAAACCGTGTTGAACGTTTGGTTCAGTGCATGATCTCAGACACCCTTTCAACCCCTGAACATGAAGCACTTTTAAAAACTAAAATCTTTGAATATACAGGAGATATTCGTTTTAAGAATAGTAAAAATATGGGTGAAATTTTAAGAAATTCACTGAGTTTTGTAAAACGAAATTATCAAACAGAAAACACGGGAATTTTCTTCTAATTCCAGTTCTCGTCAAAATCCAATTCTTCGTAATCATCGCTGCTATAGCCGTCATCAAATTCATCAAAATGATCTTCGCCACTTTCGGCTTCAAAAACTTTTTCGGGTGCTTCACCTGGAACCTGACCATGAACAAAGAGTAAATTAGGATAATCAGTACCATCCGCTTCTTCAACAATTTCACCTAACTCAACCATAAAAGTCCACATACTCATAAAATCATAGATGTAGATCAATTTTGTACGTCCCTCTGATACAACTGAACTAATGACGGTTTGGCTCATGAGCTGAATGTCACTACCACCTTCACTGACATCAAATAAAGAAATTTCCTCCCCTTGATTCCATTCCTCGTCACTCAAATAAAAGGAAGCCATTTCACTGCCGTCAAACCCAAAGGATTGTGTGATGGAGTTGTGCAAATCCTCGAGTGTATCGGTCTTTCTGATCTCAATATCTCTAAAAATATCTTCTTTGGTATCGTTGTCTAAGACAACTCTAAATCTAAAAATCATAGGTTAATAATATGACACAAATATAAGATGCATTTTTCTTATGCTTGCTGCTTTTGTCTTTTTTTATGAAAGCATTCAAGAAGTATGTAACACTGAATTCCAAATAGGATTGAAGCTATGACTAAATGCAAGGGTTGACTCAGAAATGGAAAGTCAAAATAATACATTAAAATTCCTGTCGCCGCTTCCAGAATGACGCAATATATGACCAATTTTATTTTATTGAATCCTAGCGAATTTAATCTGTTGAGATGCCATAAATAGCCATTCAATGCCAAGACCAAAATAGAGGTAGAGCGGTGAATGTAAAAGTTCAATTCTGGTGAAGCCAACCAAAGCGATTTTTGGTAGCCTATAAGCTTCGTTTGCTCATCTACAAATTGTCGTACTTGTGTGCCTAAAATAATTTGCACCAACGAAAGTACAAGCGCTACAAGAAGTATATTATAAAATCGCTTTTGATATTTTTGAGGTTTATAGGTAGTTTTTGAGGCAAAAATTAGATATAAAATAAACGCCACAATTAGTAGTGCCATGACCATGTGAATGGTGATTTTATAGGGCGAAAGGTTCGAGTCGACCACCGTTTTCCCAAGCCATGCCTGAAAGCCCATCCCAAATAAAGTGAGTACAGAGATAATTGGAATCCATTTATTTTTTTTCCAAAACCAAAACGCTAAAACCGTGAAAATTAAAATAGGTATTCCAGATAAAACTCCGGTCAGCCGGTTGATGTATTCTACCCATGTATGAACGGGGTCGTAAGTTGTATAATCGTGCTTGCTGTAAACTTCCCAATCGGAAGCATTAAATTTTTCTCCAGATACAAAGTCTGTTTTAGCAACTAAAAAAGCTTCTTGATCCATAAGAATCATCATGCCTTCTTCGTAAGTATGATTTGTTTCAAATAATAATTTGGCGCTTTCTGTAGGAGGGATGAAGTATCCGAAACATTTAGGCCAATCTGGACAGCCCATTCCGGAACCTGTCATTCGCACAACAGCACCTGCTACGATGACTAAATAAATGAGTACTAAAGCAATTTTTGATACGGTTCTAAATTTATTTTTCATCAGCGCGGGTTAATCCTAAATCGATTCCTTTTTTTAACATCAGTTCAAAAGCCTTTTGAGGTTCATTTGGGATGATCCCTTCTAAAATAGCTTCTTTGATAAATTCTTTAATAATCCCTATTTCTTTGGAAGGTTTTAAATCAAAGGTCTCCATGATTGTTTCTCCAGAAATAGGCGGCTGAAAATCGCGTACTTGGTCACGTTCTTCAACTTCAACAATCTTCTCCCTAACAAGTTTAAAATTGTTGTGGTATTTTTTGAATTTATAAGGGTTTTTGGTGGTGATATCGGCTTCACAAAGCGTCATCAAATCTTCAACAAATTCTCCGGCATCAAAAACAAGGCGTCTTACCGCAGAGTCGGTGATGTTTTCTTGTGCCAATACAATAGGTCGCGAACTCATAAACACGAGTTTCTGAACATATTTCATCTTGTCATTCAAAGGCATTTTCAAACGTTTGAATAAATGATACACCATTTTCGAGCCCTTAAGTTCGTGCCCATGAAAGGTCCAACCTACTTTTTTACTAAAGCGTTTTGTTGGAGCTTTTCCAATATCGTGGAGGAGTGCTGCCCAACGCAGCCATACATTATCGGTATGATTACAAATATTATCAACGACTTCTAAAGTATGGTAAAAGTTATCTTTATGCTTTTGACCTTCTTCGATGTCAACTCCTTTTAAATCTGTTAACTCAGGGATGATGCGCTCAAGTAAGCCTGTTTTTTCAAGTAATAAAAACCCAACAGAGGGTTTTTTGCTTTCTAATATTTTTTGAATCTCTACGTTGATTCGTTCCTTCGTGATGATTTCAATCCGGTGGGATTGCTCTTTAATCGCATTAAACGAAGCAACTTCAATCTCGAAACCCAGTTGGGTTGCAAACCGAATGGCTCTCAACATACGTAAAGGATCGTCACTGTAAGTGATGGCGGGATCTAAAGGAGTTTTAATGCATTTGTCAGCCAAATCTTTAAGTCCATCAAAAGGGTCTAAAAGCACCCCATAGGTTGCTGAATTTAAGCTAATCGCCATCGCGTTGATGGTGAAATCTCTTCTGTTTTGATCTTCTTCTAAAGTGCCATCTTCCACAATGGGATTTCTGCTGTCTTCGTTGTAAGATTCTTTACGTGCCCCTACAAACTCAAGTTCAACGCCTTCATACTTAATCATGGCAGTGCCATAGGTTTTAAAAATTTGAACTTTAGGATTGTTCGGAAGGTTTTTGGCAACCCGTTTTGCAAGCTCAATGCCGCTTCCAATAGCAACAATATCGATGTCTTTTTCGCGACCGCGTTCTAAAACAAAATCACGGACAAAGCCCCCTACGACATAACAATCGACCCCAAGCTCATCTGCAGATTTTGAGACAACTTGAAATATTGGTGATGTTAATGCGTGTTTGTAGTTCATGTGTTGTTAGGTTTCCAAAGCGTCTAAAAATTACTTTCTAATAACTTTCACTTCTCCATTGTTACTCAATTTAACAATAGAAGATGGTTTAGCCGTTTTGTTTGTGCGCTCCAAATTTACGACATAGTCTACACCTTTTAAAATATAGTCTTCAATTTCTTGAAAGGATTTTGGAGTGGGTTTTCCAGAGATATTTGCGGAGGTAGAAACGATTGGTTTTTTAAATCGTTTTAGTAAATCTGCACAAAACCCTTCTTTCACCATGCGGATGGCCAAAGTATTGTCTGGTGCAATAAGATTTTCAGTCACTCTCAAAGGTTTGTCATAAATGATGGTGGTAGGAGTGCTGGCATATTCTAAAACACTGTATGCTGCTTCGGGAATTTCTTCAATATAATAATTCAACATATTAAAATCACTTACCAAACAAATCATGGTTTTTTGGTCCTCTCGATTTTTGAGTTTAAATAGTTTTTCGACTGCCGCAAAATTAGTGGCATCACAGCCCAATCCCCAAACGGTATCCGTAGGATAGAGGATAATTCCTCCTTGCTTTAAAGTCTTTATGGTGTTGTTTAGTTCGTTTAGCATAATTAGGAATCAATTTTAATAAGCGCGTTATATAAATTAAGCGTTTCTTTAACCATTTTTTCTTGAGAAAAATTAGTTGTAATATGTTTTCTGGCATTGATTGCAATTTTGTGCATTTCTTCTGGATTGTCAAAAGCATAAGAAATATACTTTAGGAAATCAGACGCATTGTTTGCAATAAATCCATTTTTTTGATGATCTATAATTTCTTTGGTAACCGGAATGTTATTGGCAATCACAAGTTTTTCTAAAGCCATTGCTTCTACAAAAGCCAATCCAAAAGTTTCTCCCTTTGTAGGCAAACAGATAAGGTTTGCTTTAGATAGTGATTTTGGCAATTCATACAGCTGTTTTGTGCCGTAATAGGTGGCCTGTTTTTGAGCGTCTTCACTAAACACACTTTCACATAAATAGTTCCAATACGCGTTGCCTTTTCCAATGATGTGCAATGACGCTTTAGGATATAATTTCACAACCTCATTAAAAATTTCAGCGAGTGTATGAACACCCTTAGCATCAGAGAGTGTTCCGAAATAAAAGATAGATTGGTCAATTGTTTCTATAGATGGATCTGGGGAAAATATATTAGTATCGATGCCATTGTAAATCACCTTATCAGAGTCAATAGAATACATTTTTTGAATTGCTTCCGCTGAAAATTCAGAAATAGCCACAATTTTAGACGCATTTTCTAGTGCTTTCTGCTCCATAAAAATTTTAAGCGACTCTTTTTTTTGACTTAAATAATAATGCCAAAACGCCCTTGATCCGTGAAATCTGAGAACTAACGGAACGCTGTTATCCCAATAGGCTGTATAGCCACTAAAAACAAACGATTCAATTACATCGATTTTGTTTTTTGTTACATAGATTTTGAGTTTGTTGGCTAAATACTTTCGTTCCTTTTTTAGGAAAAATAACTGTAATGGATCATTCTTCAATTTAGCGCCTATCGATCTAATCAGCTCCGTCAAAAAATGTCCTTTTGAATATTTTTTTATAAAGTAAAAGTGAATGTTGTGATCGCTAAATTGTATTTTTTTTCTTGAAAATCCAAATACATGTACATGATGCCCTTTTTTCACTAAAGCTTCAGCAAGAACCTTTAAAAACGTTCCGACACCGCCACAGTCTGGCAGTTTTTCATGAGAATACTCGTTTGTGAATAACAGGATTTTCATGATGTAAAAACCGAATTTAGTTCCTTGTACATTTTCTCAGCAATGACCTTTTTTGTGAAATTGTCAATCAAGTATTGATAGCCGTTTTCTGTGAATTCTTTTTGTAGTTTAGGGTGAGACATTAAATATTCTACCTTATTAGCAAAATCTATAGGGTTGCCAACTTCCGCTAAAAGCCCTGTCTCGTTGTGTACGATTACTTCTGGAATCCCCCCTGCATTTGCTGCGACTATGGGAACTCGACAGGCATAGGCTTCTAACAAAACGCCACCAGTTGGCTCATTGTTTGAGGTGAACATAAACAAATCAAATTCAGGAAGAATTTCTGGTATGTCTTTTCTGAAGCCTGCAAAAACGATGTAGGCTTCTAATTTTTTTTCGCTTACATAACTTCGGATGTCTTTTTCAAGACTTCCTTTTCCTACTAAAATATAAGTCGCTTTAATGCTGTTTCGTTTCACTAATTCTTCAACGGCATCGATCCAAGTATAATGATCTTTGAATCCTGTAAACTCAGCAATATTCCCTATGATTTTATGGTCTTTTGGAATGTTAAACTCTTTGTATAACAATCCGTTTTTTTTAGTTTTAGTAAATTTATTGACGTCCGTTACACTTCCAACGACACACATTTTGGAGTGGTCTTTCACGGCAAATTTTAAAACATCTACGACTGGATTTGAAACACAGATTATTTTTTTTATGCCCTTATAATTGTACTTCCATTTTCTAAAAAAATTAGTATCAACCCGTTTTATCAGTGTGCGACAGAGTACAAGATGGGCGGAATGTCTAAATACTAAATGAGAAATTACAGCCAACGTATGCGCCTTGCTACTGTGTATGAATACGATGTCAATGTTATGTTCTTTAATGAATTCAGAAATTTGTTTTGCAACTTTAAAATCATATTCAGAAGAAACATTAAGTCCAATGACTTGCATCTTTTTCTCCACTGCTATATCGTATGTCGGTGTGTCTTTTGCACAGAGAATAAATTGATTTTCAATTCCAGGATTGTCCTCAAAAGCTTCGTATAAATATATTATTTTTTGCTCATGACCTCTCCAAACTTGTGAGACTGTAATTTGTAAAAGGTTCATATTGCTTTACCGTTTAAGAAGTTAATGTCAATTTATTATAGTTATTTATAATCTTGAATTTATCCAATGTTGCCTCAGTTTACTGTATTTTAAATAGGTAACTATAAATGCTTGTTTACAGATGCGCCATCCAGAGACCCCATCCAGAATTCCGAGCCTTAAAATGTAAGATTTGAAAAATGCCCATGAGGGTCTAAAATAAACTTTAAAAAGGGAAGCTGAAATTTTTAAATCAAAATAGGATTTGGCACCAATGGTCGAAAACTGTTCCACTTTTTGTTTGTGCTCGTCGTAATCTCTATAAATCCAGTGTAAAATATCGCCCTTTAATTTCCCGCTTTTGATATTGCTTTTTAATTTAAAAGTATCATGTGGATTGATGCCTTTCCATTCACCAGAATCTTTTTTGAAAAGTCTTAATTTTTTGTCTGGATACCAGTCAGAAAACCGAATCCATTTTCCACAATAATTGTTTCTTCTATTGCAATAGTAGCCCGCATATTTCCAATCTTTTTTGAGCTCTAAAATAGAGGTTTTTAATCCGTCAGAAAGTGCTTCATCGCCATCTAAAGACAGTACATGATTGTAGCTCGCTTGTTCTAATGCAAAGTTTTTTTGTTCAAAATATCCCAAAAACTTTTGCTGGATAAAAGTCACATTAAACTCTTTACAGATTTCCTGAGTGTTGTCAGTAGAGTAGGAGTCAACTACAATAATTTCATCCACAACATCAACCAATGAGGACAAGCATTTTCTTAAATGCTCCTCTTCATTATACGTTATGATGACTCCTGATAGTTTTATCATGCTTAATCTATATTTCGGTACATAAGCCAAAGAAATAAATAGGTTTTAAATTCTTTAAATGCATTTAAATAGGCGAATATAAATCCTTCTTTCCCATCTAAAAAACCGAGTTTTAAAAAAAATATTTTTTTGAGCGTCCATAAAGGATTCCATGAAAAATAAAAAAAGTTTGGACGTTTTTTAAGACCATATAAGTACTCCGCTCTAAGTTTAGCTTTTTGTGTCAGTCGTTCATTATAATGATCAAAATCTAAATAAAGTTCTTCAATAGGGTTTTTAATTTTTTTTGTAGCTGCTTTGGTGCTAAGTGAGTTTTTATGAAACAAAAGAGAAGTATAACGGGTCTTATACCCAGAAAACTTCATCAATTTACCCATAAAATTGAAACGTGTTTTGAGCTTATAATTCCCTCCAGAATCAGCGTTTGAAGCAATCTCAGTAATTTCTTGTGACAACTGATTAGAAACAAATTGATTTGCCTCTAAGCCCATAATCCAATCGTGACTTGCTTCTGAGTTTGCTTGTTCTAGCAAAAAGTCAAAATCCACAGCTCTGGATTCTATAAATTGAACTGGGTATGTTTGCTGAATTTCAGACAGTACCGCCTCATCTATTTTTCCGACAATAATGATTTCATCTACAAAGGCGATGCTTGCTAAGCATTCCTTGAGATAACTGTGATCATAAAACGAAATAACAATGGCACTAATCATGAAATATAAAACTAATTAAAAATAATTATGTAGTCGGCTGCAAAAGTAATAATTTTACAGTTAATATAAGCTACTGATCCATGCCGCGTTTACCAATTTTAATGTATCATAATATTTGTGACCACCCTTCCAAAAGTAAAGGGTTGACTTTGTCTTATGAAAAATTGGAAGCACAGTTCCAATATTTAGTGGCTCAAGGCTATACAAGTTTGCATTTTAGTGACATTCAAAAGTTTAAACAGACAGATGAATATCCCGCAAAACCCATCATTATTACCTTTGATGATGTGTATGTAAATCAATATAAATTCGCTTACCCTCTTCTTAAAAAATACAATTTAAAAGCATGCTTTTACGCACCCTTTTCTTTTGTTGGAGGTACGGATTCATGGAACGATGGTACCGAAGAAATCATGACGGTTTCTCAACTAAAGGATTTGGATCTGGCTGTAATAGAGTTGGGATTGCATTCTTTTGAGCACCGTCCGTATAGTTCATTGTCTATGGAGTTGATAGAAGACGATTTTAAAAAATGCCATAATTTTATTTCTAAACACAAATTGAATGTGTGTAATGTGTTGGCATATCCGTATGGCAATTTCCCTCGTAAAGAGCCTCAGAAAACACAGTTTTTTGAACTATTAAAAAAGCAAAATATTGCTTATGGTTTAAGAATCGGAAATCGATTGAACAAATTACCTTTTAAAAATAATCATGAATTAAATCGATTGGATATTAAAGGAGAAGACAGTCTGTTTAAATTTAGACTCAAATTAAAATTAGGGAAACTCTCTTTATTTTAGGCCTTTTTTAAGAAGTATCAATTTGGCGTATCTTGAAAATACTCCATAGGAATTAATTACTGCAACAGCCAGTCCGGGAATACCATCTAAAAACCCACGTCTTACAATGTATTCATGAAAAAATCGGTACGCAGGTTTAAAGGCTAAATGAAAATAATTCATCCCTTTTCCTTTAGACAAAATACGTTCGGCTTGAAACCAAGCGTAAGAGTCTTTTTTACCAATATAATGCAACAAGCCTTTGTAGGTGTAGTGTAATACTTTGTTATTTAAGGTGTCAATAGATCCTTCAACGATAAGTTTTTCATGCACATTTCCTTCAAAATGACATTTATTTCTCACCACCAATCGTGTGACATTATTGTCATGATGGTATAAAAAACGATTCATATAAAAGTGCGGGAAATTAAGTTTATAGCCTGTATGCTTGTTGGAATTGATTGCTTTCAAAATTTCCTTTTGAAGGGCATAGGTAATACGTTCATCCCCATCTAAAAACAGAACCCAACCACTGGTGGCAAACTTTAGCGCGTGATTTTTTTGATTCGAAAAATTATCAAATTTTCGTGAAAGAACTTGACATCCGTGGTCTGTTGCAATTTTAACAGTAGCGTCAGAACTCATAGAGTCTACAACAATAATTTCATCTGCAAATTTGACAGAATACAGTGCGCCCTCCAAATATTGGGCTTCGTTATAAGTTGGGATAATGACAGTTAAAGTTTGCATTTGAGTATAAAGTGTAAACTTACAAAAAAACTTTATATTTGCACCCTATGAATCGAATAGACACATCTATTGTTATAAGTACTTATAATTCCACTGAATGGTTAGCAAAAGTACTGCATGGCTATAATAACCAGACTTACAGATTGTTTGAAATTGTAATTGCCGATGACGGATCTAATCAGGAAACGTTTGATCTCATTGAAAAATTTCAAAAAGAGGTTTTTTATCCGATTGTGCATGTGTGGCATGAGGATAATGGATTTCAGAAATCTCAAATATTAAACAAAGCGATTGAAAAATGCAACACACCCTACATTATTATGTCCGATGGGGATTGCATTCCTAGAGTTGATTTTGTGGAAGTTCACGTAAAACACAGAAAACAAGGTTTGTTTTTATCTGGAGGCTATTTTATGCTGCCTATGAATATTTCAAAACTAATTTCCGATGAAGATATTTATGAAGGCCGTTGCTTTGATTTAAAATGGTTAAAATCAAACGGTTTAAAACTATCTTTTAAAAACAATAAACTCTCTGCAAGAGGATTTAAATCTTGGATTTTGAATTTGTTGACGCCCACCAATGCAAGTTGGAATGGGCACAATGCTTCTGGATGGAAAAAAGATATTATGGCGATCAATGGTTTTGATGAACGCATGCAATATGGTGGGCAAGACCGCGAACTCGGAGAGCGTTTGTTTAACTATGGCATAAAGAGTAAGCAAATTCGATACAGTGCTATTTGTGTGCATCTCGACCATCCACGGAGTTATAAAACTCAAGAATCGATTAATAAGAATCTAGAAATCAGAAAAAACATCAGATCTAGAAACAGTACTTGGACTGATCACGGTATTCATAAAATGTTTTAAAATAAAGCGTTTATAGCTTTCTGTACACTCCTAATTTCCAATAGGCAGTTCCTTTCTCCGAAGCTACTTTAGAAAAATCTAATTGTTCTAGTTCAGGGATGTCAAAATAC
>Ga0115564_10002794_pt1 | contig 15030 bp, 16 predicted proteins | sample COGITO_mtgs_1105_7_FD_88680 | JGI IMG/M metagenome (GOLD analysis project Ga0115564, IMG submission 88680) | Pelagic marine microbial communities from North Sea - COGITO_mtgs_110523 | ecosystem: Environmental > Aquatic > Marine > Epipelagic | place: Germany:Helgoland, sampling site Kabeltonne...
AATCCAATGGGGACATCTCCATTTGATATAAAGCGCGATCACTTTCTGGCGAATTGGGGAAATTACCAACTTCGCTATTTCCTCGGGGCTTCCTGAATATGACGACGACAAAAGGGCAACTGCGCCTGGCATCAATTGATGATGCTCAAGCGATCACGGCGTTTTTGATTTCACTTGGTCTGGTGATGCCCGCTGGCGAAGACGCAACCCGCCGTCACTGGCAAGGATTGTGGGTCGATAATCCGGCCCTTGCTCATCACAAGCATCCATCCTTGGGCAGTGTGCTGGAAGATGATGGTGAGATCAAAGGGTTCTTTGGAAACATCCCGCAAGTATCCTGGCTGGGCGAAAAACCTGTAACGATATCCAGTGCACGCGCCTGGGCTGTCGATCCTGAATATCGCTCTGAGACATCACGCTTGTGCTCTGCATTCTTTGATCAATCTGATGTTGATCTTGTCCTGATTTCATCGGCGAACCCTCCTGCCGGCAAACGATGCCTGGCTTTTGGTGGGGCGAAAATGCCGCAGCCGGAATACGACAATATCCTTTACTGGGTCGTGAATGCTTCAGGCTTTTTATCGGCGGCGTTCCGCAAGAAAGGCCGTGGGTCATTCATGGCATCTATGCTGGGCCTTATGGGATCGATGCCGCTTGATTTTAATATTAATATTAAAGGGCGAAGACCTTACGGCGCGCTTGATAATCTTACCCCGGTTTCACTTGATGGCGTTGATGCGGCATTCGATGATCTATGGGTCCGCAAACGTCGCCAGATGCCTGATACGTTATTGGCAAGTCGTGATGCAGCGACCTTACGATGGTACTTCGGTCTTGGTGCGGGCCGGGATGACGTGCGGTTCTTGCGATACGACGAGGGTAATGTACTTAAAGGGTATGCTGTTCTGGTTCGCGAGGATGCGCCTGCAATTGGTTTGAGGCGCATGAAAATAGCGGACATTGTTGCTGATGAAAATGATCATAAAGTCATTCAAGCTTTACTCGCTGGATCCTATGATTATGCCAGAGCACGGCAATGCCACGTCTTGGAATTGATTGGGTTGCCAGAAGACGTGCGCGCCATGGCGCAAAAGAACAAACCGTTCTCAAGGCTCATGGCGACATTCCCATTTTTCTACAAGGCGCTTAGCCCGGCTCTCGAAGAGAAGTTAGCAGACGCGAACTCGTGGTATGTTACCGCCTATGATGGCGATACATCGCTGATCTAAATGACATGAATGATCGAGATGACGGTATGAAGAATGTAAAGATTTTAGTAACCGGTGGGACCATCGACAAAGTTCATGACACCTTCAGCGAAGGTCTGGAATTTCCTAAAGACGGCACAACGCAAATTCCCAAAGTCCTTTTAGAAAGCCGATGTCATTTTGCTGATGTTCAGCTTTTGATGATGAAGGACAGCTTGGATTTTGATGATGCAGATCGAGATGCGATTGTTGCGGCTGTCGAGGCTGCTGCTGAAGACGCCATTGTCGTGACCCATGGTACGGGAACGATGGGCGAAAGTGCACGTTGGTTGGCCGCGCGGGTCACCGGCAAGACGGTTGTCTTCACCGGCGCCATGCGACCACATTCACTGAGTGCGTCTGATGGGCCGTTTAATCTCGGAGGGGCAATGATCGCAGCGCAAACATTGCCCGAGGGTGTTTATGGGGTGATGAACGGCCGCGTGTTTGAAGCCGCTCATCTCACCAAAAATACCACGCAAGGCCGGTTTGACCTTTAACGCGCTTTCAAACTAACCGCTACTTGCAGGTTTGCAGTCCGTGTAGCCCAAGAGACATACCCTTTATCGCAATGTCATAAGTGCCAAGACCAAAATCGATATCTTTGAAATTGAGTCCCGTCCGCAACTTTAAGAATGCAAGATCAAGATCTGACAAATTGAATCCATCGATCTTCACGCTGTGTTCAAGGTGGTGAATTTCTTTCTCAATATCATGGACGACTTTGTGCATGACCTTCTCGACCGCACGGCGCATCTCCGCTTTGATCTTATCGACGTGCATAAGGTGCTCGAGTTTTTTGACTTCTTTCTTCCATTCTTTGAGGAGGTGCTTGACGGTGAAGCGAAGCTTTATCGAGCCGACATGGATATGAATATGCTTTTTCATTTCATGTTCAAGTTTATGGATTGCCTTATCAAGCTCATGAATTGCATGGGCGACATCGTCCATTGGGTTTTTAATAGCGATAATGGGGCGCATCGATACGGATAGCTCAGTCTCCATAATTTTGTTGAGAACATTTATGGCATTGGCCGTATCAACGACCACAGTATTGACCGTTTGCACGGGCACCTTGAAGGCGGTGTAAACGTCATCAATCGCTTTTTCTCCAGATGTAATGCAGGCAGCCTTTTTTATGGTATCTGCAATATGGCAGGCTTCGATGAAATCTTTGGTCAAGGTGACGGCTTTTAGGTGCGCGTTAGAAGAGCCCTTCTCAAACTTTGCAATTCTCGGCAGAACTTGCGTATCCAGCTCATTTTCAATTTCGTGCAATTTCGCTTTGGTAACGAGCCCGTTGGTGACGTCATGAATAGGCGTAAGGACATCCTTGTGAGAAATCTCAGCGGCGCGTGCAGCCTTTTCCAAGCCAGATTGAAGGCTCGGTGCCAATTCAAAAAGCGGCGCGATAAGGCTCAAAATCTTGTTAATCTTCTTGGCGGTTTTATTGGCTTCGCCAATGTCATCATTCATCACAATCACATCATCGATCTCGGTGCGAATGTGTGTCACATTTTTATGCAAGCGTCCATTTTCATTATAGAGGGATAACCATGCATGGGTGTCGTTTTGCAACAGTGCAGTTCCGTGTTGGCACGACGCTGTTTCTGCATGAGCAGGCATGGCTGCGAAGACCGAAAAGAAAAGTGCCACCGGCGCTATTAAAAAAGTGTATCGTTTCATCGTCACCCCCAATTTATGATCAGGAAAGCTTTGAATAGGCGCACCTAAGCCATCTCAGTTCTTGACAGGAATAGTGTTGGGTGTAATTTGCGCGCCAAGAATGGTTCAAGGCCCAAAGCCTTATGTTGATTAAGCATTCACCATTTTGCCGCCTTAGCTCAGTTGGTAGAGCATCGCATTCGTAATGCGGGGGTCGGGTGTTCAAATCACCCAGGCGGCACCATTCTTTTCAATGGCTTAGCGCCTTTTCCGGATTCCCATTTTCTTCGACCGTGTCTAAATCGTGACACAAATCATCCAACACACTAATCGCCCGTGTCTGGAAGTCCGGTGCAAGGTGCGCATAGCGCTGCACCATTTCCAGTGATTTATGACCAGTTAGATTCATGACCTCATAGAGCGGCACACCGCCCTGCACCAAACGCGATGCAAACGTATGTCTGAGGTCATGAAAGCGAATGTCTTCTACACCCGCTCGAGTACGTGCTGCATCAAAGCCTTTCTTGATGCATTTGATGGCCTTGCCCTGAAACGTGAACACAGGGCCGCTGTCTTTGGGCCCCAGGTCACGCAATGTTTGCTCAGCACGCTTGCAGACACGTACGGAACGATCTTCACCGTTCTTGGTATCTGGAAACGTCACCCGTTTTTGGTCCAAGTCTACGTAGCGCCAATCCAGTCCTAAAAGCTCGCCCCGTCTGCCGCCAGTATCAACGGCAAAACGGATCAGAGATTTCAAGTGCGGTGCCGCAGCCGCAACCAGTCGTGCTTCTTCTTGCACGGTCAGCCAACGGTTACGGGGTTTCGGTGTTTTAAGGCGTGGGAAGTTCGGCACGAAGTCTGTTAACTCTTCCCGGCGAGCTTTGTTAATGATTGCCTTGATGAGCGCAAGGTCACGAATGACAGACCCCGTTATACCGTCTCCAACCGTTCGTCGACAAGAGACTGAACGGTTCCGAAGGTAAAATCGGAGACGTTCCAACCGTTGAACCGGGTGGCAAAATATTTAAGTCGATATCGAGTCTTGGTCATAAAGTGCCTCGCATGATCACGCTTCTGCGCTTTGGCGTACCGTAATAGGGCATCAGAAAATGGAAGTTCGGGTTTCTTCCCAAAATACTCATCCAGAAAATTGTCCTGTACCCATTTGGATGCGAGCGCTTCGGCTAGCTTCCGGTTGTTAGTTCCAGAACTTCGGCGATATCGCTTTCCGTTCTGGTCGACCCACGAGACCCACCATAGAGATGAGTCTTTTCGTTTGTAGAGTCGCATGGTTGCCTTCTCCTCTTATCTGAGGTTCGGGCGCTGTCGCATCTCAGAGTATCTTCCATGAAGGATATGATGTCTACGACATCCCAGCGCCTTGATCGTGGACCAAGATCGAAAAAAGGAATTTTGAGTCCATCGAAAGTATCGACGCCCACACCAAGCCAAGCTGCCGCTTCTACACGGTTCAGATAACGTCTTGGTGGTATGGCCGTCTCAATCGGCAAATCTCATATTCCTCAATAGTCGAATCATTCCTAAGCATCGGATGCTTTAAGGAACTTGTCTGGATTCCTATAGGAATAGTTCCTATAGGAATCTTTTGGTTCTTCATTGTTCTATATGGATTGTTATTGTTGGGTCGTCTTTTTTGTCTCTCTCAAGAAAAATTTTGCGAAATCAAGGCGTATCAAACCGTTGGTAGTGTTGGGTTATGGTGTATTTAACCTGGTTCCCAAGCTTTAAACGAGGGTTCGATTTCCTTCACCCGCTCCAGTATGTTTAAAATCCTGTAAGTAGATGCTTATCAACCTGTGTCCTCATTGAGTTACATGCTGTTTGTCCAAACCGCCCCGTATCTGCTTTGAAGATACGCCCATCCATCTTTGCAGAATGCTTTTGCCCCTCTTTGCGGGTGCGGATGATTTCTCAGTTTTAAACGATGCTGCAAGTAGGGTGGGAGCGAGTTCGCTCGGCACTCTTGGTATAGACCAAAGACGCATACTTCTCATGAGTTGCACCGAGACAGCAACCACCTTAAAGTCCGCTTCGCAGCGGACGGGCATTCAAAGTTTATTGCTTTAAAATTTGTCTATATAATGCCTTCTCACTCTATGTATAGCCACTAGGATCAACTCGATGAGATTTCACTCCGTCCCAAAAAAAATCAATATCGTTCTCGCAGGCGGCGCCCTTCTTTTATTGATCGACGGATTCGTGCCTTCGGAAGCGCCGGATGTATGGATTTTCTCATACGTCCGACTTGCTGCCCTAGCATCGATTGCGCTGCTGGCGACTTATTTTTTCCTCTCCGCCTTATCCAATCGGATGGCCTTATTCAATGTTAAGTTATCGGCAGTTTTATTGGTTAGCATCTTTTTGCATGAGGGTGTGATCCGGGTATTCCCTGCGATCTTCAATGAGTCAACGATCAGCTTATTGCCGCCGGACGCAAGAGCAAAAGTGCTTGCCGCGCGCCAACAGATGAATGCGGGTGTGACTGGCTCAGGGATGTTGCATCACTGGTCCCCGGGGGCGCGGTCCGAAAAGTACCCCTGGGTCGTGGCCGATTCCAACGGGTACCGTAATCCTGAAATACCATCATCCAAGGTTGACGTGGTTCTCCTCGGCAGCTCAGTCCTTCTGAGCGCTGCGACCAAGCGCACATATCCTGATTTCCTTCGGCAACGCGGACATTCGGCATATTCGCTAGCTATGGGATCTTATGGCCCGCAGCATTCACTGAACAGCTATGAAAAGTTTATTGTTTCACGTGATATCTCTCATTCTACGATTTTAGTTTTGATTATGTTGCCATACGACGTTCAGAAATCAGGTGCATTTGTTGCCGTGCAGAAAAATAATGGCGACTGGCAGAACTATTTATACAGCCCCAATCCGAAACAACGGCTGCCCGGAGAACAGTATCTTCCTTGGACAGTGTCAATGCTCTATCAATTGCCGAGCAAACTTGTAAACAACGCACGTGCTAAATTTACGAAGCTAAAAGGTGGACAAAAAGCAGTTGGAACCTTCACTTATGGTGGCAAAGTTTATCCAGTACCCGCTTCGGCAATGAACTCGAAATTCAACTCGTATTCATTCGATAGTTTTAATGACGCGTTGGGACGATTGGGGGCTCAGGCCAAGCAATCAGGCGCCAAGCTCAATGTTGTCGCGGTACCACCACCGTCGGTTCGAATATTGCTTAATGGTGAGGTGAACGACGAATATGCATCGAAAAAAGATGCCGTCCTTGATGATTATGACAGGGCTGTAGCAAGGGTCCGGTCCATGATCGAGTCTCAGGATGGGAATTTCATCAATCTGACCGACACGATCGCCCGTTTAGCAACAAAAGACGTTATATTTCTGTCTCTCACCGGTAATCATTTCAACGAAAAAGGGGTTGCTAAAACCTTTGACGCTTTATATCCAAAGATTGAGTTCGGACAATAAATAAGATGCACCGGGTTTTCGCGAATTTTAATCAAGGCTAACTAATCATGGATATCCGTAACTTTATAAAACGAAACGGCTTCTGGCTCGTTTTGCCGTTGGTGATTGTGTGCGCTCTTCTCGCCATTGAATTATACGGCCTAGAATGGATCGCCCAGCGGTTCCAACAATTTCGCTATGTAGGTTTCTAGGCGCTGAGATAGCGGAGCGTCTTCGGCAGTGCCATATGAGAAATAACCCTTGCCTGCCTTGCTAGGCAGAGAGGTCAGCAATCATCCGGCGCAAAACGGCACGTTTGAGCTTTCCAGATCCAGTTCTGGGAATCTCATCAACCTCAATAAACTTTTGTGGCAAATGATTAGAAGGCAGCTTGCTTCGGACAGCTCTCAAAGCAACGCCTTTTTGGAACTCGGCATCCGGCTTTAAGACATAAAACAGCCATGGAACGGATCCTAGAATGGGGTCGTTGCCGGGGCCGATGGCTACATCCGTAAACATACCGAGCGACAACAGCACATCGGATATTAAGACCGCGCTGACCTTTTTGCCATTTGTTTTAAAGGTATCGTCGAGCCGCCCCACCACGTAAAGAAAACCTTCTTCGTCCAGATAGCCGGAATCTCGTGTCCGCATCCCGTACGGCCCAATCGTCTCTTCCGTCAAATCCGCAGCCTGATAATAACCCTCCATAAGAAAATCGCCGCTGGCACATATTTCGCCCAAGACCCCGGGACCAACCTCGTTCTCTTCTTCGTCACGCACCGTCACATGAAGACCTTTTATCGGCTTTCCGACACTCCCTTTCTTTTCGGATAGTTTCGAGAAAGGTAGGATACAAAAGCGCCCGCCCACTTCGGTAAGTCCATATACGCAGTAAATACCGACGTTTGGAAATGCCTCTTGGAATTGGTCGATTGTTGATGTCAATAATGCATCTCCGGAAGACATCACCCAATTGAGAGCCGCGCTCTTTTCGCTCACGGCCTCTGCAATCCATCTAACATGCAGCGGGCTGCCGCCCAAACATGTCGCCTTAGAATCGTTTATGGCATCCAGGAAATCACCCAGCAAAAGCCGACGCTCGAAGCAAAGAAGCGTTGCACCGGTGACCATGCAGGCAATGAAATGATTAAGGGCACTCATAAAATTGAACGCGATTGGAACAAACAGTCGGTCATCTGACGTCAATGGTAAGACCTCAAGGATTCCAAGCGAATTTCCTAATAATGCATCAGATGAGAGTGCGACACCCTTTATCCGGCCGGTGGAGCCGCTGGTAAATATGATCGACGCAATGTTCGTGGGGGAGTCTATGACTTTGGGTGTTGCGATACTGGGCAGCACTTCTGCGTCGGCAAAGCTAAAAGTGGGAACATCCTGCAGACCCGCGATTTTCCTATCAGTTGATTTCAAGATGGCCGTCGGTTCGACGATATCGTACATCTCGGCGATAGTGGCGGCGTCAGCCGTCACGTCGAAGTGAACGGCCGTCATACCCGCCCCCCAGACTGCAATCAGGTCAGTCCAGAATACAACACCTGCCTCGGCAAGCATGATTACGCTTCCCTCAGGCAGATCGCTTAATTGAGCTTGACGAGACGTTACCATGGACAAAAGATCGCTGCCTGAATATGCCTTGCGGTCGGCGACGATAGCTTGCTCAGCCTTCTGCTTACTCAAAGTTTCAATCGCTCGCGTTGTTAGATATTTCATCTCTTAAAACACCCAATCATCTACCAATTACCAATTACCAATTAACAGGCTCCAGGCCCTCAGATAGAGCTGGATGGCTGTTCCCGGATTCTCAAACAGCACAAAGCTGTGGCCGATGGCGACGAATGTAATAGTAAGAAAAATCTGGACAGGTGCGCCGTAGCGCTCGTAGAACTTGGATCGAATCCGTATTTTCTTGGCCTCAAGTAGAGCCAGAACCATTAACCCTGTCGCATGATGAACTCCCCATAAAAACCAAGAGGGACTGAGAGCATGCCAACACCCGATCGAGATCATTGTCACATACAGTGGAAGATACTTCGATCCAGATGATAGGGATGACGGAATAAAGATTGTCTGCCTGGCCCACCCCGAAAGTGTCATGTGCCAGCGCTCCCAATATTTCCGGAGATTCCTCTGCAAAATAGGCCAGTTGAAGTTTTCAGGAACTTTGTATCCGTACAAGCGACCGAGCCCAATCGCAATGTCTGAGTAAGCCGAGAAATCGATGTATGCAAAAAAGAAGCTTAGATATAGAAGCGTCGCAATTTGATAACCACTTGCATCGCCGATATCGCCAGCGACCAGCGTCATGGTTTGGGAGAGATATGGAAAAAGCACAAGGTCAGCAATAAGGATCTTCTTTCCGATCCCAATACCGATCCGGCAGAATCCAGCTTTGGCGTCCTCCAATCCAAGCTTCTCGATACGGCTTTTTTGGAAGTTTGCGGCCAAGATAATTGGGCCGGCGGCAAGGGTCGGCGGGAAAATAATGTAACATAAAAATTCTCGGAACGATATATCCAACAGTTGCTGGCGGTACCATGCAAGCGTAGTGTCGATCACGCGAATCAGGAAATACGACAGCCCTAGTGGCAGGATCAGACTGATTCCCGGTATAGTGGCGAAGGTTTCACTTAGGGCCACGACGACGGTCTTATAGAAAAGCAATACCGACAACATCGCCAAAAGAATACTAAGAACAACACCCCAACTACGATGGGTTCGGATCACAACTCCGAGTCGATAGACTGCAATCAGGACGACGAGAAGCCCGACAGCGAAGAACGGTTGCAAAATCATCAGGGCGCTGACGCCAGTACCAATGATCAACCATTGGCTCACCAAGATATTTGCATGCGTAAACCAGATCACAGGGATCATTACGACCAATAGCCCAATCACGATCAACATGCGTTGACTAGTCAGCGCCGTTTCGCGCTGCACCTTGAGAACTTCCCACGTGATGTTTTGGAAACTTGTGGCGTGCCCATCAGCGAAGAACGTGACTGTTGATTGGGCACCCGTATTGCGGGAATAGTCTATTCGGCAACGGATCAAGCCTTCGCTCGCTTGATTGCAATTACTTGCACTTAGCCGAAGCTCCCAGCGTTCCGCGTCGATGCTCATGACCGCAGGTGCGGTGACGATCACGTTCAAGGCAACCTTTTCAAATCCTGGCGCCATCGGTGTAACGAACCGTAGTTCGTCCTTAGGACCAAGAGAGATCGGAAATGTTGGATATTCAACAGCTTTAAAAGACTTGCTGGAGTGATCAAGTAACTCGAATTCAACTTGATTGTTTTGAACCCGCAAGAACGTTGCGACTGCAACCAAGCAAATCAGAAGGAGAAGGAATAAAAAGTTTTGTCTCACGACAGGAGCTAAGTCTGATCGCTCGTCTGGGATTTCACAAACGCATCAATGATATTCAGAGTGTCCAATGAATCGAGGGTCACCGAGAAAGAATTTACCTTCAAATCAAAGGTTTCTTCGAGGAACGCGACTAATTTAAGGATATCCATCGAGTCGAGAAGTCCACCCGTAAACAGAAACGTATCGTCGTCATATTGGTCTTCGCTGATACCGCACTCTTTATCGAGGAACTCCCTCAATTTCGCCTTGATGTCCTGCACAATTATCTCCTGAATTTTGTGTCCCCATTTTTCTCTGGGAGGGCCTGTGAAACTATATACGATCACTAAAAAATACTAAATGTAAAAAATATGCAAAATTCCGCTAGGACAAAAAGTTACCTGTCGGTGAACTGGGTTCCATTGTTACGAAGTCTTATTTCGCATCTGTAACTGGGTAACGATTATGTCTGTGAATCGCGGGCGATACGCTGTTCTTTCTCCGCACGGACCGACCCCCGGCGAGCATCGTCAGACTCTTTGATCTTGCCGCATTTGTCGTCAGCCAGGCGCTTCCCTGCACTAATGTGATAACCGACTGGGTTGTAGTGGGTATCCGAGTATTCGTCAGCATTCGAAGACAAACGTCCAACAGTGATTTTCTCAGCCATAGCCGCAAAGCTCGAAGCATGCTCAACCAGCGTATCCCAATTGATGATCCGGTCTTCTATCTCCATGCCGATCAGAGGATGGTGCATGACTGAATTGTGCCGAATAAACGATGTGAGTATTCGTATGTGTAAGTTCTGGCGGGCATTTAGTTCACTAATGACAAGCGGCGCAACAAGACGGTCGCCAATCAAATAATCGTCACGCCTTAAGTAGCGGGTGCGCTCGATAAACTGCTGGTAAACGCTTTGTAACCCCACGCGGTCGCTCGGGCTGTAGGCGGCGATGATTATGGCGTCGCATTCGATCAACTCGGCATGCTTGCGTACAAATAAATCGGTTCGGCTTTTGATGATGCAGCGGTACTCATCTGGCGTCCCGGGTTTGACAGGGCAGACATCGCACGCGATGCAGCGGAAGATATCCTCCTTCGTGAAATCCATGACGTTTATGACGACGTTCGGATTGTTTGCCTCTACTTCTTGGCTGAGCTTATCGACATAATCTCTTCCCTTTTGATCTTGATCCTGAAGCAGCCAAACGGAAATCCTAGTTTTGTCGGTAAGCTTGTTGTCTTTGCTCCGCGAAATAATCTTCGTAACGTCGGCGATTCGCCGCCCCGTGCCAATAGACGTTTTGAGGCCGTAGTCGTCTTCCGCCATAGTGCCGACATCTCCCGCGATAACCGTGCCACCGTATTGCGATGTCGTCTCGGAGTCGTTGCCGACGGCGAGCATGTTAAGATTAACCGCGTCTACCAACTGATAAATGAGTGTCGTTTCCTGCCCACCATTACGTTTTGCCCCGACGGAAATGCCACCGTAGACCTTGCCTTGAATTTTTTCTTGGACTTCTGGATCGTCCCGCATGAAGTCGAAAAAACTTTGCGCTAGGGATCCGCGATCGCCGAAATAGACGGGGCCAGACACTAATAATCCGTCGCTTTCCAAGACCATCTTCCGCAGTTTCTCGAGACCAACGGCCGGGCCATTGAAAGGAAAAAATGAAGTGAGTCCGACATGGGCGATCTCCGCTCCACTCTGATGGGCACCCCAAAGACCCGCCGCTAATGCCGCTTCCGAATTGGAGAGACCTTGATCGCTCTTGGCTTTCTGGAGATTGCGGTAAATGTCGTCGAAGGGCAATCCGTCCTCCCGACCGGCAGCAATAAAATTTTTAACTTGAATTTTGGTCTGCTCTTTCAGGTAAGATTGAAGCGCTTCCACGCTCTCGATCGATCCTATTTCATTGATCAGATTTTCAGAACTGGCGTTGAAGCGTGCATTTCGTAGACTGCACGATATACCTAAAATTTTAGCCATCTTTATCCTACTTCTATTGTGTGTTTGGGCGCGGTGAGCGGGGAAGGCGAACCTGTCGAAACTCAAATCTCACCACAGCATAGGATAATAGCAGTTCTTCTTCAAAGTCCAAATGACCGATTATATGTAAGCGCTTTGCAAGCCGCAGCAGATTCGTTGCTTCGGTGGCCAGCAAGGAAGGCGCATAGATTAACGGTGTGCAGACCGTTAATCCATTCTTCATAATTTTGTCCTTATTGAATAGTGTTTATTTCAATAATAATTTCTTTTTTTGATCTCAAGATTTGAGATTTATTTGCAATACATTGGACGCCAACAGCGCCTGGAATGGCCCTTATAGCTTCCTCATTAAATTCGCCACCCCTGTTGAGCAAGTTCACCCCATCAAGACAAGAAAGGAGCCGTAAGGCCCCTTTCTATTAGTCAGCCAACAGCTTTATGCGGCATCTTTTTTCTCAAGCTGATTGGCTGACTCTTTAATCAATTCGGATGCATCTGTTAGATGTCGGTTAAGTTGGGCAATTGGCTTCTTCCAGTTGATTTGACCCATAAAATAGTTCAGCCGGGTTTCAGCCACTTTAAAATAGCGTTCATCAAGTTCCACACCGATGAAGTTTCGCCCAGTCAGAAGACAACCTAGGCCGGTCGAATCTGAACCTGCAAACGGGTCCAATACTGATTTGACCGGATTCGGTTAGAAGGCCCCTTTTCATTTAATTAGCTAACCGATTTACGCCGCAGCTTGATCATCAAGCTGGTTTTCCCACGCGTCCCAACTTTCCACGTTGGTTCGGGCAAACATTTCAAGTCGTGGAAGGCCATCTAAAAGTTCAACAATCAAATCACGGAACTTTTGCGGTTTTTCTGAATGTTTTGGCGTTTTGGTTTCCAATATCAGTTGATCCATATTGGCACCGATATTGGAAACACCGGTCCATGGACATTTGCCATTGGACTTAGTTGAACCAACAAACAGGTATTCAAGATTTTGGGTTTTGATATAAGTTGGCCTTGTCCTGGCTGGCCCGTAAAGCACCCCATCCTTTGTGGTTTTGGCCCAAACCCAGCCACGTTGTTGTATTGGAACCCCCAAGCGTTGAAGATTTTTTCAATATGGGGAATGGATGAACTTGTTGCCCACATAAAACATATAGCGTCTTTTGCGATGATATCTTTAACCGGCAAAGCCATAATATCTTCGACGGACATCGTCTTGTAGTGATTTCCAGCAGCCCCTATTTTGTTCTGGTCGCCATAGTATTTCCAAGGCGGATCCGCATAGATAATTTCATATTTCTTGTCCGGGAACCCGATTTCGGGCTTGGCAATATCGTTGGCCGGTTCCTTGCCCCCCGCCCCCGCATCCTTAACAAGCTTTCGGCGACTAATAACAACGTTTGCTTTAACTTTCGGATCGGATTTTTGGATTTCTTCGGCAAAGCATCGCATCCGCTTTTTAGCCACCTTAAAATAACGTTCATCAATTTCAAGACCAACAAAGTTCCGCCTGGCCAAAAGGCATCCAAGACCAGTGGAATCACTACCCATGAACGGATCCACAATCCAGTCGCCGGGCTTGGTGCAAAGCTTTAGAAGCCGCGCCATAAGGTCCATTGCCTTGACACAATTATGACCATTCCATTTTGGTTTCCCATCAACGTCCAGCCAATCTTAGTTATTGTTTGCCGAAGCCGGATAAACACCATCGCCATAAAGATCACCAAGGGACCAAGCATTTTCAGGACGCAATTCAAACCCAAGATGGCGTTCCCAACTTTCAGTCCGTGGTCCGTAAGTTATGGCATTATCAAAACCAAAGCCCTTCGCAGGAAACTTCCCTTATTCGGTCTTGTATTCCAGTGCATTCAGCTTTACCGAACCTTTGGACGCAATTACGATAGGTTCAAAAGCCGGTTTCAAGCCTGACTTAAAATCGTTCACTATACCTGTAAAGAAGGCTCTGCCAACCATATTGTGGACAGTAAACCCAGCGTCCTCGATGATTGTGACCATGCGGTGATAGGTCTTGGGGTGTCCGAACGCCACCAGAAAGGAACCGTTTTTTAAAGCACGGTAGCATTCAGGGAAAACCGTTTGCCAAATAGCCATGGCATTTTCCGGTGTATCCCAATCATCTTGCTTTTTGATATTGATACCATATGGCGGATCGCTGACCACAGCATCCAACGATTCATCTGGCACTGTTTGAAGGATTGCAAGACAATCACCTTGCCGAAGATCCACCAATCTAACTTTGCCATTCTGTTCTGCGCCGTGATCCTGGATCGGATCGTGCAGGGTAAGCGAACGTAATGCCAAAGGAATTTGATGCTGCGGTCGTTGTATAATGGATAATCTTGTCTTCGTGCATGGTTATCTTGGCGGCGCAGCACAGTGGAATTCGCAAGTCTCGTTTCTAAAAGAAGACTATCGAATTATATGCCCAGACCTGCCCGGGTTTGGTGCCCGCTGTGCTGAGGCTGCGCCAGACACGATTACATCTTTTGCCGAAACTTGTTTGCTGGAATTGATGACGCTTGGGTGTGAAAAGTTCCATCTTATCGGGCACTCAATGGGCGGCATGGTGGTACAAGAAATGACCCGGCTCGCCCCTGAACGGATCGATAAGCTCGTGCTTTATGGGACAGGGCTAGTTGGTTTATTACCGGGCCGTTTTGAGCCTATCGAGGAATCAAAACGGCGCGTCAAAGAAGATGGTCCCGAGGCAACAGCAAGCAGGATTTCGGCAACGTGGTTTCTCGAACGAGAGAAAGCTGCCCAGTATCATGTGTGTGAAGAGCTCGAGATCAAAGCATCACTTCAGGCAATGTTGGCTGGGCTAACGGCAATGGAAGCATGGTCAGGCGTGGACGCCTTGGCAGCGATAAAATCACGAACGCTAGTTCTTTGGGGGGATGGTGATCGCACGTACCCGTGGAGTCAGGCTGAACAATTATGGCAGCAGATACTGAATTCAAATCTCGCAGTAGTGCCTGGATGTGCCCATGCTGTGCATCTCGAAAAGCCAGAGTTTTTTAATACGCTACTTCGTGATTTTTTGGCGAAATAAAACCTTGAATCCGTTCTAACTGTCAACGTTTGTCGGTGCTACTGGTCCTAATGACCCACGCATACAGAGCCAGGTTTTTAACTCGACACTTTCTGTTGGTGGCGTGCCGTTGACCATATCGATGAGCATTTGGGCGGCTCGTTTTCCCATCTCCCGGTGTGGCACATGGACCGTGGTGAGTCCTGGATCAGCAATGGATGCCAGCTCAATATCGTCAAAACCCGTTATGGATATATCATCCGGAA
>Ga0115564_10002796_pt1 | contig 15024 bp, 13 predicted proteins | sample COGITO_mtgs_1105_7_FD_88680 | JGI IMG/M metagenome (GOLD analysis project Ga0115564, IMG submission 88680) | Pelagic marine microbial communities from North Sea - COGITO_mtgs_110523 | ecosystem: Environmental > Aquatic > Marine > Epipelagic | place: Germany:Helgoland, sampling site Kabeltonne...
CAAGCCTATATCGGATTTGATGCCACGGCAAAATAACTGCATGTCGGCAGACTGATCCAGATTATGATGCTGCGCTGGCTGCAAAAAACCGGACATAAGCCCATCACCCTCATGGGCGGCGGCACCACAAAGGTGGGTGATCCGTCATTCCGCGCCGATGAACGCCCCCTGCTCAAAGAGGCGCAAATTGACAGCAACATCGCCGGGATCAAAAAAGTTTTTGAGAGCTATATCAGCTATGACGACGGCCCAACCGGAGCCTTGATGCTCAACAATGCCGAATGGCTCGACAGTCTCAATTACCTAGATTTCCTGCGCGACATTGGCCGGCATTTTTCGGTCAATCGGATGTTGAGCTTTGAATCGGTCAAATCGCGCATCGATCGGGAACAATCTTTGAGCTTTCTTGAGTTCAACTATATGATTTTACAAGCCTATGATTTTTTAGAGCTGAACCGCCGTTATGGGTGCCTCTTTCAAATGGGCGGCTCTGACCAATGGGGCAATATCGTCAATGGGATTGACCTCACCCGCCGGGTGCTGAACCATGAGATTTACGGCCTTACCTCACAGCTGATGACCACATCCGATGGTAGGAAGATGGGCAAATCCCAAAATGGTGCCGTCTGGCTCAATGCCGATATGCTCTCTGCCTATGAGTTTTGGCAATTTTGGCGCAACACCACCGATGCGGACACTGGGCGGTTTTTGAAACTTTACACTGAGCTGCCGATTGAGGAATGCGAACGTCTTGGGGCCTTGCAAGGCTCAGAGATCAACAGCGCAAAAATTATTTTGGCCAATGAAGTCACAAGTTTGCTGCATGGGGCTGAGGCTGCAAGGACGGCAGAAGCCACCGCACGCGACGTCTTCGAAAAAGGCGGCACGGGTGATGATTTGCCCAGGCTGACCCTTAATGCCGCCGATATCGCAGATGGCATTTCCATCGTTCAACTTTTGGTGAAATCCGGTTTGGCCAATAGTGGCAAAGAGGCGAAGCGCTTGATTGCTGAAGATGGGGCAAAGCTCAATGACGCGCCGCTCAGCGACACCAGCCTTGTGCTGCAAGCGGGCGATCTTGCAGAGCCGATAAAGCTGTCAAAAGGCAAGAAGAAACACGCATTGGTGCAGCTGGGATGACGGGCCGCACCGCGCAAACCTTCAACCCACCCGTGGTAGAGGCCTATAGCTGGCTGGAAGGCAAAGACTTTTCACAGCGCGCTTTGATCAACGTCAGCCAAGCCGCGCCGATCGCCCCGCCGCCTGCGCCTTTGCGGGCGCATATGGCCAAGGTCATTGAGGAAGAGGACACCCATCTTTACGGGGCGGTTCTCGGGCTGCCGGCCCTGCGCGAAGAATTGGCCCGTCACACAAGCGCGCTGTATCATGGCAACGTCACAGCGGCGCAGGTGGCGATAACATCCGGATGCAATCAAGCCTTCAGCGCGGCCATTGCCTCTTTGTGCTGCGATGGTGACGAGATCATTCTGCCCACACCCTTTTATTTCAATCACAAAATGTGGCTGGACATGAGCGGCCTGCGTTGCTGCTCTTTGCCCTGTGAAGGACATATGATCCCCGATCCCGCGCAGGCAGCCCGGCGTATCACTGATCGCACCAAGGCCATTGTGCTGGTGAGCCCCAACAACCCTTGCGGGGTGGAATATCCAGCAGATACCATTCTGGCCTTTTATAATATCGCCAAATCGCATGGGCTTGCCTTAATCATCGATGAAACCTACCGCGATTTCCACAGTCAAAGCGGCCCGCCCCATAGCCTGTTTGAGCAAGAAAATTGGCAAAATACGCTGATTTCGCTTTATTCTTTCTCTAAGGCCTATCGGTTAACCGGTCATCGTGTTGGGGCGATTGTGGCTGGCGAGACGCGGCTGGCGCAGATTGAGAAATTTCTCGACACGGTGACGATTTGCCCAAGCCAGCTGGGCCAAAAAGCAGCCCTCTGGGGAATGCAAAACTTGAGTGACTGGCTGGGCCAGGAGCGGCGTGAGATCCTAACCCGTCGCCAAGCCATCATAGATAATTTCCCCACGCTGGCCGCAAAAGGCTGGCGACTTTTGGGGCTCGGTGCCTATTTTGCCTATCTGGAACACCCCTTTGACACCGACGCAACCGAGCTTGCGCAAAACCTTGTCGCAGAAGCCGCGGTGCTCGCCCTCCCGGGATCTATGTTCGTTCCGGCCGGGGATGAAACGGGTCGACGTCACATGCGCATTGCATTTGCAAATATCAGCGCAGAAATGATCGTTGTTTTATTTGACAGAATGGCACAGGTAAGCCAGTAACTGGCTTGCTGCTGTGCTGTTGTTGGCTTAAGCATTTTGGAACTGAATTAAAGGGATCGCCCCAATGGCTACGAAGAAAAAATCTGGTGCAAGCAAACTCGCGGTATGGATTATCGTCGGGCTATTGATGTTTGGCATGATCGGGTTTGGGGCGGCCGGATTTAACGGCACGCAGCGCAGCCTAGGCAAAGTGGGTTATAAGACCGTATCCATTTCCTCTTACAGTTCCGCCCTGCAAAATGAGATGGCACAATTTCAAGAGCAAATCGGCCGCGACATTACCCCACAAGAAATGCAGGCCATTGGCCTCGATCAGCGGGCGTTGAACCGGGTGGTCACCACGCGGGCTTTAGATCAATTGGTCACGGATCTCGGCCTGTCTGCGGGCGATGCGCGGGTGCGTGAACAGGTGGTTGAAATCCCAGCTTTCCAAGGGCTTGATGGCGAATTTGATCGCGAGTCCTATGCAGAGGTCTTGCAGCGCAACAACCTCAAAGAGGCAGATTTCGAAACCTCCCTGCGTGAAGACGCCGCGCGACGGATCTTGCGAGAGGCCGTTCTGACGGGCGTCACCGCCCCGGAGGCCTATGCCAAAGCCTTGGTCGCCTATCTCGCCGAAACACGAGATTTCTCCTGGGCGCGCCTCACTCAGGACATATTGGTCAGCCCCGCGCCTGAGCCTCGCGAGGAAGATCTGGTCGCCTATCACAGCGACAACCCAGCCGAGTTCACAACATTGGCTGCAAAATCCATCACCTATATCTGGCTCACCCCTGCCATGTTGGCCGATAGCTTCGAAATCCAAGAGAGCGATGTGCGCGCCGCCTATGACGCGCGCAGTGATGAATTCATTCAATTGCCCCGGCGACTGGTCGAACGGGTGATTTTCCCCTCGCAAGAGGCGGCTGAAAACGCCATGGAGTCGATTACGGAGCAATCGGTCACATTCGAAGAAGTGGTCGAGGCCAGCGGCTTGACCCTGCAAGATGTTGATCTTGGCGATATGACAGAGGCAGAGCTGGGCGCAGCCGGGCCGCTGGTCTTCTCATTGGAGGAGCCTGGCGTCATCGGTCCAGCCCAGACCGACTTGGGCCCTGCCTTATTTCGCGTGAACGCCATCTTGGATGGGAATGTGCAAAGCTTTGACTCTGTGCGAGATCAATTGAATCTGGACGTGGCTTTGGATTTGGCCACGCGCCAGATCGCTGAGATCGCCGAAGAGGTCGATGATCTTTTGGCCGGTGGCGCGAGCTTGGAAGATGTGGCCAGTGAAACTGATCTGCAATTGGCCGCTCTGGATTGGCATCTACAAACCGAAGGCGGCATTTCTGACTATGAAGAATTCCAAACCGGTGCGGCTGCTGTGACAGCTGATGATTTTCCAGAGCTTGGAAATTTGAGCGACAATGGCATCTTTGCCCTGCGCCTTGATGGGGAGATACCCGCCGAACTGCAACCCTTGCAGAGCGTGCGCGAGACGGTCGCCGAAAGCTGGAGAGCGCAAAAGATACAGCAGCAATTGCGGGACTTGGCCGAAAGCATCGCTGCGCAGGTCTCGCTCGATGCGCCTCTGGCAAGCTTTGGACTTACGGAAAATCTACAAGATGATATGAACCGCAGTGACACCGTCGATGGAACGCCCCCGGCTTTGGTGGCAACCGCTTTTGAAACAGAGCTGGGCAAAGCCGCTGTGTTGGATGCGGCCGAGGGGGTGATCATCCTCGCGCCCCGTGCAATCCGTGCCGCCGATTTTGAGGACGCGCAAGTGAAATCCCTCATAGGCATTTTGGGCAATCGCATCGACACCACCCTGGCGAGTGACGTCCTCGAGGCCTTCAGCAATGCCGCCCGTACTGCGGTGGATGTTGAGATCAATCCAACAACGCTGCGCTCGGTGAATAGCAGCCTGCTGGGCGGTGGATAAGACCAATGCAGCTCACACCGTCCTACGAAGAATTTGCCGCCAAATACGAGGCCGGCGAAAATCAACTGGTCTATTCGCGCCTTGCGGCCGATCTCGACACCCCCGTCTCAGTCATGCTGAAACTCTCTGATGCACAGAGGGACAGTTTCATCCTAGAAAGTGTGACCGGCGGCGAGATCAGAGGCCGCTATTCAATTATTGGTCTCAAACCAGATTTGATTTGGCGCTGCCGCGGTGAGGTCAGCGAGATCAACCGCGAGGCCCGGTTTGATCGCAACAGTTTTGCACCACAGGACGGCAATCCCTTGGACGGGCTGCGCGCTTTAATTGCGGAATGCCGCATAGATATGCCTGCCGATTTGCCGGCTGCCGCAGCCGGACTTTTTGGCTATCTCGGCTATGACATGATCCGCTTGGTTGAGCATTTACCAGATATCAACCCAGACCCCATCGGTGTGCCGGACGCGGTCATGATCCGCCCAACCGTTGTTGCCGTGCTGGATGGCGTCAAAGGGGAGGTGACGCTTGTCTCTCCGGCATGGGTCAACTCCGGCCTCTCAGCCCGCGCCGCCTATGCACAGGCCGCCGAACGGGTTATGGATGCCCTGCGTGATCTTGAGCGCCCGGTGAACTCGACCCACAGAGAACTCAGCGGCGCGGCTCATGTGGGTGCGCCCGTGTCAAATTTTACCAAAGACGGCTACCTCGCAGCTGTCGAAAAGGCCAAGGATTACATCAAGGCCGGGGATATCTTTCAGGTCGTGCCGGCACAGCGCTGGGCGCAAGACTTCACGCTCCCCCCCTTCGCCATGTATCGCGCGCTGCGGCGGGTAAATCCCTCGCCATTCATGTTCTTTTTTAATTATGGCGATTTCCAAATCATTGGTGCCAGCCCAGAAATCCTGGTGCGATTGATGGACAATGAGGTCACGATTAGACCAATTGCCGGCACGCGCAAGCGCGGCGCCAATGCGGAAGAAGATAAGAGCTTAGAGGCCGATCTCTTGGCCGATCCCAAAGAGCTTGCCGAGCATCTCATGCTGTTGGACCTGGGGCGCAACGACGTGGGGCGAGTTGCCAAAATTGGCACCGTGCGTCCGACAGAAAAATTCTCAGTTGAGCGCTATAGCCACGTCATGCATATCGTGTCGAATGTCGTGGGCGAGCTGGATCAGACACATGATGCCGTCGCGGCGCTCTTGGCTGGCCTGCCGGCCGGAACGCTCTCAGGCGCGCCTAAAGTTCGAGCCATGCAGATCATTGATGAATTGGAGCCGGAAAAACGCGGCGTTTATGGCGGCGGCTGCGGATATTTCTCCGCTGGCGGCGATATGGACATCTGTATTGCGCTGCGCACAGCTGTGCTCAAGAATGGCAAGCTCTATTCGCAGGCCGGCGGCGGTGTTGTCTATGACAGCGATCCTGAGGCGGAATATCAAGAGACGGTGAATAAGGCCAAGGCCGTATGGGCAGCCGCAGCTGATGCGGCAAATTTTGCCGGCAGAGGCAACGGATAGCCGCCGCCCCTACTTGACTGACGGGCCGAAAGAGCACAGGCTGTCACCCCAGCCACCAGCCAGATTGAAAGCCACATTGGGGCTTGTCAAAATCTCAACCATGTATCACATTCCAATTATGGAATAAGTGGAGGATCCAAGCTGTGCCCATTTCAAGACGTGATTTCCTCAAATCCAGCGGCGGGGCCGCACTCCTCGCCAGCGGAGCAGTTTGGGCACCACAAGCCGCACATGCGCAGCTCGATTTAGGTGACATGCGCCTCGATGTGCTCAGCGATGGCAGCCTGCGCCTGCCCGGCAGTTTTATCTTTGACCCAATGCCGCAGGATGAATTGGCTCCAGTATTGGAAGCCTATGGTCAATCTCCAGATTTGCTGACGCCGCCATGCAATGTCACGCTCTTGCGCCATGGCGGGCGCAATATTCTTTTTGATGTTGGCTCCGGGCCAGATTTTGCCCCTACCGCAGGGCTGCTCCTCGATTCGCTCGACACGCTTGACCTCGCTCCAGAAGATATCACCGATGTGGTCTTCACCCATGGGCATCCCGATCACCTCTGGGGCTTGCTGGATGACTTTGATGATCCCTTGTTTACCGAAGCCTCCTATCTCATTGGCAAAACCGAATGGGACTATTGGATAGATCCCAATACCGTCGACCGCATTTCCAGCGACCGCGTTCCCTTCGCTGTGGGTGCCAAACGACGTCTGGAAGCCATTGAAGACAATATTGAATTTTTCAAAGACGGCGAAGAGATCCTACCTGGAGTGGCCGCAAGGGCCAGTTTCGGCCATACACCTGGGCATATGGCATTTGAAATTCGCTCCGGCGCGCAAGCCGCCATGGTGGTCGGCGATGCGATTGGCAATGACCATGTAGCCTTGGCGCGTCCCAATTGGATCTCAGGGTCGGATCAGGATGGGGAAGCCGGTGCGGCCACACGGGTCAGCTTGCTTGACCAAATCGCGACAGAGCAAATGCCGATGATTGGGTTTCACATCACTCAAGGCGGCATCGGCAGAGTTGAGAAAGCCACCGAAGGCTATCATTTCATTGCGGAGACCTAAATTATGCTGAAGAAAATTATTCTATGCAGCCTCTTGGCCAATCCCGTGCTTGCCAGCGAAGATATTGCCGATCAATACCCCGCCTCCATGCTCTATTCGAAACCTGTTGAGGTCATCCCGGATGTGTTTTCCGCCATCGGCGCAACGGCCCCCTCGACCTATGAGAATGCTGGACATAACAATAATCTAAGCTTCATCATGACCGGCGATGGGGTCGTGGTCATCAACGGCGGCGGCTCTTATCTTTTGGCACAGGCGCTCCATGAAGAGATCAAATCCCTCACCGATCAACCGGTGCGCCTCGTGATTAATGAGAACGGCCAGGGTCATGCCATGCTGGGCAATTCTTATTGGGCGGATCAAGGGGTCAAGATCGTCGCCCATGTCGACGCGGCCCATGAGTTTGAAGATCGCGGCGCGCAAAGTCTCAGTGGATCCCAGAACCGCCTGCAAGAGCGCGCGCAAGGCAGCCGGGTTGTATTGCCCGATGAAACCTTTGAAGAGCGATACACTGTCCCCTTCGGCACTATGGACATTCAAGCTCTGCATATTGGTCCCTCGCACAGCCCGGGTGACATCGTGGTTTGGCTGCCAGAGCAAAGCCTGGTGATCGCAGGTGACATCGCGTTTCATGAGCGCATGTTGCCTATTTTCGAGGACACAATCACAATTGATTGGCTCGAGACTTGGGAAGAAGAATTTGAAAAACTTGCGGCGACCTATGTCATTCCTGGCCATGGGCATCCCACGAATATGGACCAAGTGCGCCGATACACCCGTGACTATCTGGTTTATCTGCGCGAAAAAGTGGGCGAACATCTGGATGCCGGCGGTGACCTCGCTGGCGCCTATTATGTTGACCAAAGCCCCTATGCCCATCTCGACACATTTGAAGAATTGGCCACGAAAAACGCCGGCCGCGTCTTTGAGCAGATGGAATTCGAATAGGGGCTGAACCTACTGCGCGACCATGGGTTTGCGCGCCAATTCGCATTTTGTCCACAGATCGCTGAGCGCCGCAACCAAAGCGTCAATATCAGCTGGGGAATGAACCGGCGACGGGGTGATGCGCAAACGCTCCGTGCCGCGCGGCACCGTGGGATAGTTGATCGGCTGAATGTAAATGCCATAATCGCGCATCAAGATATCGGATATGAACTTACATTTCACCGCATCCCCGACAATCACCGGGATAATATGGCCAGGATTTTGCACATGAGGAATGCCAAGCGCATCAAAGCGCGCCCGAACCTCGGCCACGCGATCGGCATGGTCCTGACGCTCCTGCTGGCTCACCTTTAAATGTCGCACAGAGGCGGTGGCCCCGGCCACAACCACGGGCGGCAAAGCGGTTGTGAAAATGAAACCGCTGGCAAAACTGCGTAGGAAGTCACAAAGCTCTGCCGAGGCGGCGACATAGCCACCAACCACGCCATAGGCTTTGCCCAATGTGCCTTCGATGACGGTCACACGATCCATGACCCCTTCTTGTTCGGCAATGCCGCCGCCCCGCGGGCCATAAAGCCCCACCGCATGCACCTCATCGAGATAGGTCATTGCGTTGTATTTTTCTGCCAGGTCACAAATTTCAGCGATGGGCGCAATGTCACCATCCATGGAATAGACGCTTTCAAAGGCAATAAGTTTCGGTCGATCCAAGGGCTGCGCAGCCAATTTGGCCTCAAGATCCGCCAAATCATTGTGCTTCCAAATTTGCCGCTCGGCTTTTGAGTGGCGAATGCCTTCAATCATGGATGCGTGATTCAGAGCGTCCGAAAGCACCAAACACTCCGGGATACGCGCCGCCAAAGTGCCAAGTGCCGCCCAGTTTGAGACATAGCCAGAGGTGAACAACAGCGCGGCAGGCTTGCCATGCAGATCGGCCAATTCCTCTTCGAGCTCCACATGATATTGCGTGGTGCCAGAGATATTGCGGGTGCCGCCTGCCCCTGCGCCACTGGCATCAATAGCGGCATGCATGGCGCTCATCACATCGGGATGCTGCCCCATGCCGAGGTAATCATTGGAGCACCAAATCGTCACCTTCTGCGGATGCTCCCCAAGCGAGGTCGCATGGGGGAAATTGCCATTGTGGCGCTCCAGATTGGCAAATACGCGATAATCGCCGCTTGCGCGCAGCTTGTCTAAAGATGTTTTGAAAAACGCGTCATAATTCATGTCAATCTCCAAGCGCGTCTTGGACCAAGGAGTCGAGCAGAGCTTGAACCTCGTGCATAATGCCATCGGGATATCTGCGATATCCAATCATCACTTCGCCCTCGCGATCCGCAACGAAAATCGAATAGGGACAATGAGCCACATTCATCGGGTTGGCCTCCATCACCCGGCGCGAGACAACCGCAGAACAAAACAAAAAGATATCCGCCCCATCAAAAATTCTGACCTCGCTGCCAAGATCTTGACCTGTCCGTTCGAGCATCTCACCTGTATGGCTGACGTAATCAATCACCAGGCCCGCGTCTAAAATCGCACTTTCAACGCTGAAGGTTGCATCTTCGAAAGAGCCGTCAAAAGCATAGGTTATCGCCGGGGATTGCGCCGCAACGGGCCCGGTCATATTCAAGGCCAATATAAGGGAAAGGCCAAACCCTAAGCATGTGTTGCGCATGATCTATCCTTGCCTCGCTTTGAATGGCCTCTTATGGGCGCACCATGGTTCAAACGGTGTCCTCAAGCGTCACCAGATCCGCGACACCGGCCGGAACTGTCTCCGCCATGGTCATCACAACCGGCGGCGCTTTGCTCTCATTTTCATCATGCTGGCAAGCGCATTTGCGCATACCGCCAGGGTTACATTCGGCATTGAGGCGGGCCCGCCCACCTCAAACCAGGGAGTCGTCCCGCGATCTTACTCGAAGGTTTTTAAATATTCGATGACAGCGGCTTGATCTGCCTCCTTCCGGAGCCCAGCGAAGGACATTTTTGTGCCCTTGAGATAGGCTTTTGGCTTGGCCAAAAAGGCTGCCAATTCCGCTTCAGACCAAATCAATCCATCCTGCGCGGCACCACGCAGCGCTTTGGAATATTTGAAACCCTCCACAGATCCCGCGGCCGCGCCCACAACTCCATTCAAAATGGGGCCAGAGCGGTTTTTCGCTTTGTCGCCGACCTGATGGCAAGCTTTACATTTTTTGAACACTTTCTCACCAGCTGCCGCCAGTTCCATATCAATTGCAGGTACTTCTGGCTCGGGAGCAGGTTCTGGCGCAGCGGCTGCACTGACCTCAGTGGCGCCTGAATTTGCTTCCAGCTCCGGGGTCACATCCAAAACCAAAGCGCGCATGGTGATCTCAACACTATCTTTACAATTTGTCATGCAAGGCTCACCTGACCAAATTGCATATTCCGCCTGAGGGCGATCATCCACGATGAACCCCTGCGCATTTGGCATTTCGAAATCCATGAAATTCTCATGAGACAATACGAAATCATCCTCAATCAAGTCATTGGAATACAATATATAAGCAACAATTGCATAGACTTCATCATCGCTCAGAGTGCCGGCGCTGCCGTAGGGCATGGAGCGTTTGATGTAATCATAAGCAGTGGTCAAATGCGGCCAGTAGGAACCGACGGTTTTCAACGGATCTTCATGATCCAGCGTATCCGCCCCGCCTGCCAATTTTGGCCAATTGTCTATGCCTTCGGCGAAATCCCCGTGGCAGGCCGCACATTTTTCGGCGAAAATCTCTTCGCCTACGAGCGCGTCACCGGAGCCCTCGGGCAAGCCATCGCCCTTCACATTGATGTCCCAATCCCAGGCGGCAATTTCGGCGGGCAAAGCGGCTCGGCCCAAACCAAGTTTTTCGGCCATGACAGGCGCAGCCAGGCAGGAAGCCGTCAAAGCGATAGTTAAAGATTTAAGATACTTCGACATTTTCTGTCTCCCCGTTTTCACGAACCCACCAGGTTTGAATACAATTATTGTGATAAATTGAGTTGAGACCGCGCACCTCTCGCAACTGTGCTTTGGTCGGCTGGACATAGCCCGTTTCATCCATCGCCCGCGATTGCAAAAGCATTTCAGAACCGTCCCAATCCATGTCCAGATAAAAGCGGGTGAGGGCCATTTTCTCGCCAGGCTTGGCCAGGCGGGCGGTCTCCCAGGTCTTGCCGCCGTCTTTAGACACATCCACGCGTGTGATGGCCCCATTGCCAGACCAGGCCAATCCGGTGATCACCAATGGCCCTTTGCCATGGGTGATAGGAGCTTGTGGGCTGGGCGAGGTGACAACGGATTTCGCATCCATTGCCCATGTCCATTTGCGGCTGATACCATCCGCGAGCGTATCGGTATATTTTGACGTTTCTTCGCGCGATTCAACAGGCTCATTTGTCACTTCGATCCGGCGGATCCATTTGACCCACATATTGCCTTCCCAACCGGGCACAACCAAACGCACCGGATAGCCATGCTCTTTGCGCAGCGCTTCGCCATTGGCTTTGAAAGCCACCAAGACATCATCCAAAGCCTTTTCCATAGGAATAGATCGCCCGTTTGATGACGCATCCGCCCCTTCCACGAAGACCCATTTGCCCGCTGTGTCATAGCCGGCTTCCTGCAACAGCAGGCGCAGAGGCACGCCGGTATATTCCATATTGTGTATCATTCCATGAGTGAACTGCGCCCCGTTAAGCTGCGCGCCGGCCCATTCCATGCCCGTATTGGCCGCGCATTCGCAGAAATACACATGGTTTTCGCGCGGAAAGCGCTCCAAATCTTCATAGGTAAAGACCAAAGGTGTACCAACCAACCCATTGATCATAAGTCTATAATCACTTTTCTTGAGATCAATTGCACCCGAGTGGTGCCGCTCGAAAGCGCAGCCTTGCGGTGTAATCGTGCCATCAAGCGCATGGATCGGTGTGAAATTGATTGAACTGACCGTATCCGCGGTTAACCATTCAACATTGCGTCGAATGACATCCCCCTCATGTTCAATTGGCAGGCCGTAAGGCGTCGCATCCACACCATCACCGAAGCTCTGCGCCCAATCTTGGGGCTCAACAATCAAAGGATCGGCGGTTTGCGCATGCGCTGCAGAAGAGGTCACAACCCCTGCCCCGACAGCCGCCGCGCCACTTAAGAACGCCCGGCGAGATGGTTTTTTTGCGTCATATGTCGACATAATATTTTCCTTTAATCATACAGAGCCGCCTTAGGCTCCGATAACCTCAACAGAGTTGTTTGGATCTAAAGAGATCGTCCCTTGCTTGCGGATATGATTTTCGACCACATCCCAAATTTGCGGCCCCTCAGTGCCCTCGTTGACGCTGGCCCAACCAGCGATCATGTAGGTTTTCGCGGCCTCGATTGGCTCACCTGTCTTCAACAAAGTCATATCAGTGATCCGCTGCCCCTGTGGCTTGTTGATATCGATGCGATATCCAAGGCCACCAACCCGCACCATATCCCCGCCTTGCTGATAGTAAGGATCAGGGTTGAACAAATTGTCGGCGACATCTTCCAAAACCACATGGAGGAATTCACCGGTCATTTCTGTTCGATACGCCTCGCCATAAGACATGGACGTGACGTTCCAAATATCTTCGCGGGTAATATCCTGGCCAGGCAGGATTGACGGACCCCAGCGCACGCCCGGCGACAGGGCAATGTCCGCATCTCTCTCTTCGATCAGCGCGTTACAGATGAGATCATCCCATGTGCCATTGAAGTTTCCACGGCGATAAAGCGTTTGATCCTCTGCAGTGCGGCCAATGACTTCCCGCAGCTCCGCCTCATAGGGGGCGCGTTGCGCGTCAATGACTTTTGCAACTTCCGCATCTGGCTCAATCACATCCGAGAAGATCGGGATCAGCTTGTGACGAAAGCCCATCATCTGGCCGTTGCGCACATCCAAATCCACACGGCTGACGAATTTTCCATTCGAGCCAGAGGCCACGATGATGGTTTTTCCCACCAAAACAGGTTCGGGCAAGGCATCATGGGTGTGGCCAGACAGGATCACATCAATTCCAGTCACAATGCCGGCCATCTGCTTATCCACGTCAAAACCGTTGTGGCTCAAACAGACCACCAAATCGGCGCCATTGGCGCGCACCTCATCGACCATCGCTTGCATGTTCTCATCGCGGATACCGAAAGCATATTCCGGGAACATCCAACCAGGGTTGGCGATGGGCATATAGGGGAAGGCCTGACCAATCACCGCAACTTTCACCCCGCCGGTTTCGAAGAACTTATAGGGGGGGAACATATCGGCTGGTTCATCCCATTCGCTGTCAAAGATGTTTTGTCCCAAAGCCGCGAATGGCAGCCCCTCGACAATCTCATTGACCCGCTCACTGCCGAGGGTGAACTCCCAGTGGAAGGTCATCGCATCGGGGCGCAAGGCATTCATCACATTAACCATGTCCTGCCCGGCGGTCTTGTGGCAGGTATAGGAGCCATGCCAAGTATCCCCACCATCGAGGAGCAAAGCATCGGGGCGCTCAGAGCGGATCTGGTTGATGACAGTGGCGACACGGTCCAATCCCCCAACCCGCCCATAGCCCTTGGCCAGAGATGAAAAATCATCATAGGTCAGCGCATAGGCAGAGGCGCTGCCGTCATTTATTCCATAGAGTTTGCGGAAATCTGCCCCGGTGACATGCGGCACCTGTCCACGATTGCCGCCGACACCGATATTGATCTCAGGTTCGCGGAAGAAAATGGGCTTCATCTGCGCGTGAATATCGGTCACATGGATCAATGAGACATTACCGAAACTGTCAAATTCGAGCAATTTGTTTTGCGTGAGAGCTTGCTGTGCGGCCAGCCGGCCCCAGTTGCCAAATCCAGATCCACCATAAAGCGCAGCGGCGGCCATGCTGGTTTGCAAAAAATCACGACGAGATATCATTTCAGTCCTCACATCCGCGCCACATATGCACGATATTGAATTCGTTTGGTTATAAAAGAACCCATGCCCAAATTTAGGTCATGGGTTCTTTCGATGTATTAGTTGCGGACCGAGGGGGTCTCTACAGATAGCCCGTTGCCACGCGCTGCGAGATACAGCTCAAGAGCCTTGAATTCATCGCCACCTTCCTTGAACGGTGTCGCGCGAATGTTCTTCATACAGCCTTTGAAGCGTGCATGTGCAGAGTTCAGCTTAGCATTTTTCAAACGATACGTCGGAAAGCCGTTAATTTGACCCTGGCTGAGGTGATCGGCGCGGATCATCGTGCCGTAGTTGTCTTCATGACAATTTGAGCAAGCCATGTCCAATTGACCAACGCGCTGGTAATATAGGTCTTTGCCGCGCTCAAAGAAAGGCGCCGCGTCACCATCAACCGCAACATTGATCGACATGCCACGAGATTGAAGCCCGATCAAAGCCGTCATTGCAGTCATTTGACCACCGGAATACTTCCAAGGCTTCGCACCCATGCGATCCGTCCGACATTCATTGACCAGCTCTTCCATAGTGACCAAGTCACCATTTTCCACCCGTGGCAAAGATGGACGCAGGCCAGCAAAATCAGACACATTCTCATGACAGCTTGCACAGGCCTTACCTTCGGACCCCTCAACCATATCAAACAAATCAACGCCTTGGTCGACAAAAACGAAGGCGGGATTCTCGAAGTCATCCATTTGCAGAACCTGGGTTTCGCCAGATCTGAAGTGCCAGCCAGAATAGACCGTATCAAGGTTTTCAGCAAAAGCTGGAGCATCGGCCCGAGTCTGAATAACTTCTCCGTCGACGGACAATGTTGCGTCATCTTGCGCAGATGCGAAACCAGCGGACAAAGCCACAATGGCCGCACTCGTTAGTAAAGTCTTGAATTCCATTTTCAGTCCTCCCTAGACCACAAGATATTAGGCAATTTTTATTTTCTTTGAGGTCTCATAGACAGAACCATCATCGTCATACCATGTGAACTTGAACTCACCAGCTTCGGGCACCATGGCCTCAAATTGGAAATATGGATTTGTTGAAATCGCAGGTTCCAAAGTCACATCGATGATATTTTGACCATTAAAATCGGCAGCGAACCGATTGATGATTGAGCGCGGGATAATGTTGCCATCGCCATCTTTGCGCACACCGGATTCCATTTTGTGGCTGATCAAAGTCTTGATCGTGATCACATCACCTGCTGCGGCCGATTTTGGAACCTTAACGCGCGGTTTTACACCTTTCGCCATCAGTACTTCTCCTTAAATTCTGAGTTTAGCCGCCGCA
>Ga0115564_10002801_pt1 | contig 15014 bp, 8 predicted proteins | sample COGITO_mtgs_1105_7_FD_88680 | JGI IMG/M metagenome (GOLD analysis project Ga0115564, IMG submission 88680) | Pelagic marine microbial communities from North Sea - COGITO_mtgs_110523 | ecosystem: Environmental > Aquatic > Marine > Epipelagic | place: Germany:Helgoland, sampling site Kabeltonne...
GTTTCAACTTTTTTATCTTCTGAGTTAACCGCTTCCGTTTTGGTAGCAACTGGTTCAGTTGGCGCAACTGGTGTTGCTTGAGGAGTTGGTTCTGATTTTGAAACTGGTTTTTCTTTTGTGTCAGGGGTCGGTGAAGGAGCATGGGCTACTTTTGGTGCCGGCTTTATTGTTGTAGCGGGCTCAATTTTAGGAGCAGTTTCTAATTTGGGAGCGGGCTCTTTTGGAGCCACCACAGGTTTTATCTCTTTAGACGGTTGTTGAACTGTTTTTTTAGAACCCTCTAAATCGATCTTACCAACTTTTTTTGGACCTTGAAGTACTTGTTTGGTTTTTATAACTGTTTTAGCGGCTTCGGATTTTTTGAGTTTTAATTCTATTTCCTGTTCGCGTTGAAGACGCAAGGCTTCTTTTTCTTTCAGCTTAGCTTCACCCACTTCTTTAGAGGCGACTTTCTTGCTTGCATCTGTTTGAAACTCTCCTGCAAGAAGGTCGTACACTTCCGAAGTGATTTTGGTTGTAGGACGTTTTTCTATTTCTACATTTTTTGTTTCCAAAAAATCGACCGCTCGATCGAGAGAAATATTCAATTCCCTTAACACTTTATTTAATCTAATAATTTCAGCCATAAATTGCCTTTGATGTTTTTTAACAGTATTTCTAACGCGTAATCTTGTGGTAATCCGCTCTTACAGGGTACCAAATATAATTAAAATTTTACTCTTCAAATTCCTCTTTCAGAATACGAACCACATCTTCAATGGTTTCTAACTCTAAATCTGTACGCTTTACAAGGTCTTCAATCTCTTGTTCGAGGATGCTTTTTGCAGTATCTAAACCTGCTTTTGCAAATTCTGAAATGATCCATGCTTCGATTTCATCAGAGAATTCAGAAAGCTCAACATCTTCTTCTACTCCTTCTCTAAATACATCAATTTCATAACCTGTCAGACGACCCGCTAAACGAATGTTATGACCCCCTCTACCAATTGCTTTACTCACTTCTTCTGGTTTTAAAATCACCTCTGCGCGTTTTGCTTCTTCATTAATTTTGATTGAAGTGACTCTTGCGGGGCTCAATGCTCTAGTGATATAGAGTTGTAAGTTGGTTGTATAATTGATGACATCAATATTTTCATTACCGAGCTCCCGTACAATTCCGTGGATTCGAGAGCCTTTCATTCCAACACAAGCACCTACGGGATCAATTCGGTCGTCATAAGAGTCTACCGCTACTTTGGCTTTTTCTCCTGGGATTCGCACAACGTTTTTAACAGAGATTAGTCCGTCAAATACTTCAGGTATTTCTTGTTCAAATAGTTTTTCAAGAAAAATAGGGGCGGTTCTTGAAAGTACAATAGAGGGTTTGTTTCCTTTTAAATCCACACTTTCAATGATGCCTCGAACATTTTCTCCTTTTCTGAAAAAATCAGATCGGATTTGTTTGTCTTTTGGAAGAATTAATTCATTGCCTTCATCATCTAATAAAATGACGGCACGGTGACGAATGTGATGTACTTCTGCTGTGTATATTTCGCCTACTAAGTCTTTAAAGTGTTTGTAGATATTTGTATTATCGTGCTCATGAATTTTAGAAATTAAATTCTGACGCAATGCTAAAATTGAACGGCGTCCTAAATCGATGAGCTTAACTTCCTCAGAAACATCTTCTCCAACTTCAAAATCGGGTTCAATTTTTCGGGCATCTGTCAAAGAGATTTCTTGATTTTCTTCTTCAACCTCACCATCTGCTACTACGACTCTATTTATCCATATTTCTAAATCGCCTTTGTCTGGGTTGATAATGATATCAAAGTTGTCATCATCCCCAAATTTCTTTTTTAATGTATTTCTAAATACATCTTCTAAGATTGACATCAAGGTAACTCTATCAATTAGCTTTTCGTCTTTAAACTCTGAAAACGAATCAATTAATGCTAAATTTTCCATAATTTTAGTCTTGTATTAAAATAATATTTTCACTTTTGCTTCACTTATATCTGTGTACAGAATGGTTGCTTTTTTTTGAACTGTGACCTTTCCTTTTCCGATAGGTTTTGGCTCTCTTGCTTTCCATTCAAGTACAATATCTTCTTTGTTAGCTGCGGTTAACACGGCTTCAATTTTTTGATTTTCTACTGCCTTAACTTCTAATGTTCTCCCAATATGTTTTTGAAATTGTCGTGGGTGTGAGAGTGGAGTGGTTGCCCCTGAAGATGAAACTTCTAGTGCAAAATCATATTCGTCCCTGTCTATATTGTGCTCAATACCGCGACTCACAAACATACAGTCTTCTACAAGAACCCCCTTGTCGCCATCAATCACGATTCTAATTTTGTTGCCTTCTAAAATATCAAAGTCAATCAAAAACAAATCTTGTCTTTGTGCAAGACAATCCTCTAACAATTCTTTTACTATATCTCTAAACATTTGGTATAAAAAGAGGGGACTTTATGTCCCCTCGCTTTTTCATTTATCATTCTATGCGGCAAATATACGACATAAAAATTGAATTTAACAAGTGTTTACCCTTGTTTTAGTTGGCCCACTAGGGCTCGAACCTAGACTCTTTGGTACCAAAAACCAACGTGTTGCCAGTTACACCATGGGCCAATCTCATATTGAGGGTGCAAATTTATAATAAAGTTTTGTTTAGGCAAACATTTTTAAATTTATTTATTGTTGATTTTTTAATTTAAAAAAAACTGGCTAAAATTTATAATCTTTAAACTTATAACAAAGGAACCTTTTTAATATGAATTGGAGAGGAGGTGAATGACCCCATTTGACGAATTAAAACAAAAAATATTAAGGTTTACTTAAAAGTTTTTAGACGTTGCATATTTATTACTAAATTCGCTTCGAACTTAATTTTACACCATGGCGGATTTTAATTTTAAAAAATGGAACCTCATCTTAGGATGGCTTGCCTTTTTAATTGCATTCATCACCTACAGCCTTACTGTTGAACCCACAGTAAGTTTTTGGGATGCTGGTGAATATATATTGACTTCTTCCAAACTACAAGTTGGACACCCGCCAGGAGCGCCATTTTTTAAAATGATGGGGGCATTCTTTTCAATTTTTGCTTCAGAACCAAGTCAAATTGGACTCGTAATTAATATGATGAGTGCGACCGCCAGTGCCTTCACTATTTTATTTATGTTTTGGTCGATTGTGTTGCTAATTAAACAAGTCGTTATAAAAGATACTAAATCCTCAACGACTCAAAACACCGCTATTTTAGGCGCTGCTTTTGTAGGCAGTTTATCTTTTGCATTTACCGACTCCTTTTGGTTCAATGCCGTTGAAACAGAGGTCTATGCCATGGCCACATTAATTATGGCCGTTTTGTTTTATCTGGGATTGCGTTGGGGAAACGACATGTTTACCCCTAGAGGCAACAAATGGCTCATTCTTATTTCTTTTGTGGTAGGATTATCATTTGGAGTGCATTTTATGGGACTCTTAACCATTCCGGCAATTGGACTTATCTATTATTTTAAAAATTATAAAACAATCACTCCTAAGAATTTTATTTTAGCAAATCTGGCAGGGATTGCTATTTTGTTATTTGTCTTTAAGCTTCTTGCACCTAATATTCTAAGGTACTTTAGTGCTTTAGAAATCTTTTTTGTGAATTCCGTTGGATTGCCGTTTAATTCGGGATCTATCATTGCGCTTGTTTTGTTGGTTGGATTTATTTTTTGGGGGCTCAACTACACTCGAAAAAAAGGGTATATCCACCTCAACACAGGACTCCTCTGTATCACGTTTATAGTGGTTGGGTTTTCATCGTGGTTAATGTTGCCCATTCGAGCCAATGCCAATGTAACTGTTAATGAAAACAACCCCTCTAGTGCTCGAGAACTCCTCGCCTATTATAACTTAGAACAGTATCCAAAAACACACTTGTTTTATGGTCCACAATTTACAGACCAATATGCTGGATTAGATGAAAATCAACCTTATATTGATGACAAGCCAAAATATGAAAAAGACGAAAAATCAGGAACTTATGTGATTGTTAACGACTATAAAGATGGCTTGCAAAACTACAATACGGAGCATGCGTCTTTATTGCCAAGAATGTGGAGTTCTGAACATGCTGAAAATTATATGAAGTATTCTGGATTTTTGGACTTTTCTATCAAAACAGAATATCAAATGCAAAACGAATTGCGTTCGTTAGTGAACAGCTTTAAGGATTCTGTGGTGAATGGAGAAGTCGATTATGAAGATTATCATGACTTTCTGAAAAAATATGGACGTTATATTGACATTCAAAAACCCTCTTTACTAGATAATATCTATTACCTTTTTGACTATCAAATTGGATATATGTATTGGCGTTATTTTATGTGGAATTTTACTGGGCGTCAAGATGATGTGCAGGGGCGTCTTGACCTTCACGGCAATTGGATCAGTGGAATTAATGCTGTGGATTCCTATATTTTAGGCGTATCTCAGGAAAATCTTCCAAGTGATGTGTTAAATAACAGAGCTCGAAATACGTATTATTTTTTACCACTGTTATTAGGTTTAATTGGATTGTTTTTTATTTTTAATAGAGACAAAAAGCTCTTTTGGACCATGCTGGTATTTTTCTTGTTTACAGGAATTGCCATACAAGTTTATACCAATGTGCGTCCGTTTGAACCTCGCGAACGTGACTATTCCTTAGTAGGCTCCTTTTATGTGTTTGCACTCTGGATTGGGTTTGGCGTTTTTGCGATTTATGAAAAATTAAAAACGTATTCCAAAACACCTGTGTTAGCACCAATCGTTGGTTTGGTCTGTTTGATTGCTGTTCCTGGGATTTTGATAAGTCAAAATTGGGACGATCATGACCGATCAGGACGAGAAACAGCCCATGCAATGGCTATTCAATATCTAGAAGCATGTGACCCAAATGCTATTATTTTTACCATCGGAGACAACGATACCTTTCCACTTTGGTATGCCCAAGAAATTGAAGGCATTCGTCGGGATGTGCGCGTGGTGTGTACAAGTTTATTAAATGTCGATTGGTATATTGACCAGATGAAACGAAAGGCGTATGACAGTGATCCTATTCCATCTAGTTTGACGCATGACCAATATAAATGGGGCACTCGAGATTATGTCATCAAAGAAGTCATTACTCAAGATACTTTGGACCTAGACCAGTTTTTAGGGTTTATAACAAATGACGATCCCCGAACCAAGTACAAACACATCCTAGAACAACAAGGGTATGACACCAGTGGACAACGCAGACAAGATTTAAATGCCAATTACCTCCCCACAGAATACGTTCGAATTCCGGTTGATAAAGAATCGGTTTTAAGAAATGGGATTGTAAAGGCCAAAGATTCTGCTTCAATTGTGCCTTATATTGATATTAGAATTAAAGGATCTGCGATTTATAAAAATCGCTTATTAATGTTGGATATTATTGCCAATAACAATTGGGAACGTCCAATCTATTTTAGCGGTGGTGCTTTTGGTGACGAGGATTATATTTGGATGAAAGATTATTTACAACTCGATGGGTTGGTCTATAAATTAGTTCCTATAAAAACTGCAGTAGCAAAAGACAACCCCTTTGATATGGGGCGTATCGATGCTGATAAAATGTACGATATGGTTATGAATTGGGAGTGGGGGAATAATGGCGACCCAAGCGTGTATCATGATATTGAAACGCGAAAAAACAGTTTGACCTACCGCGGAAACTTAGCACGACTCATTGAAGTTTTAATACAAAAAGGCGACTTTGAAAAAGCTGAAGAAATAGCCGATTTAGCAATGGCAAAAATGCCAGTGGATCTCTTTGGATTCTATACCTTGCTAGAACCTTATATTGGTGCTTATTATGAGTTAGAAGCTATCGAAAAAGCACGAAAATTATACAGCGAAGTGAGTGGAAAATATCAAGAAAACTTAACATATTATAGCACACTTTCTGAATACAATCAATCTCAATACATTCAAAACATCTACAATGATATTGAACGTTACAGAAGTTTAGTAGATGTGATTGCGATCTATGAAACAGAAACGTTCATTAAAGCTGAAATGGAAAAGTTTAATAGCTATCTTAGATTGTTTACAGGAGAATTAGAGGAGGAGGAACAAGAAGTTCAAATAGAAGACGATATTGAGGACACACTTTAAGAGTTAAAGTGGAAATTATACATACTCTTGAATCCGACCAATAATCGTATTGGCGTCTAGCTCTCCACTTTTGCGCCACTTCATGTCACCAGATTTATAAATAATAAGTGTTGGCAAGCCTTTTATACGAAGTGCGTCGGCAAGATCCTGATTTTTTTCAACGTCAATTTTAATCACCCGGGCTTTGTCACCCATTGCGGCAGCAACATCTCTGAGAACATCGTGCATCGCTTCGGATTCGTCACTCCATTCTGTGAAGAACTCGAACAATACTGGAATTTCAACATCTATTAACTCTCCAAATTTTGACATATCATGTTGATTTATGTATCAAACTTCAATAATAATACTACTTATTTATATCCACTTATGATAAATATAAGTATAATTTTGGCGTAAATATAATATTTTCTGGGGTTTAAGTGTTATTTATCCTTTTTTTAAGCGTTATAACGGAGATTTCGGGCCAAATACCAACCCGACCTGGGAAGGCTAAAAAACCAAAACCACGGTTCACATTTATGTATTGACCAGCCTTTTCATAAATACCTGCCCAATATTTGTAGCGCCATTTAATAGGACTCCATTTAATGAGTCCAGGAATCTCAATGCCAAACTGCATTCCATGAGTATGACCACTTAAAGTGAGGTGGTAATGGTTGGGATCTTTTACAACTTCGTACTGCCAATGTGAAGGATCGTGACTCAATAGGATTTTAAAATCATTTGCGTCCACTTTGGATGATGCAAGGGTTAAATCGCCTTTTTGCTTAAACCCTTTGCCCCAATTTTCAACCCCTATAATAGCCAAACGAGCCCCGTCTTTTTCAATAAACCGACTTTCGTTCCTCAAGAGATCAAAACCCATCTCTTGTTGAATATCCAATAACTCCTGAAAGTTTTCTACTTTTGCTTCATCTGATGGCCAACGCGTATAATCGCCATAATCGTGATTTCCCAAAATAGAGAATATTCCATCTTTTGCCTTTAATTTTGAAAAAGTCGATTTCCACGGACGCATTTCTTTGGATTTACTGTTTACCATATCGCCAGTAAACATAATTACATCAGAGGCTTGCTCATTTACAAGATTTACCGCATAATTAATTTTTTCTTTATTGTCAAAACTACCACTGTGAATGTCACTTATTTGGGTGACCTGATACCCGTCAAAAGCAGCTGGTAAATTATCAAATTCTAGTGTATATTTTAAAACTTTAAAATTATATTTCCCTTTTGTGATTCCATAGAGAATCGAAATAAAAGGGATGGCAGCAATGCCCAAGGCCAATTGCCCTATAAATTTACGTCGCGAACTAAAAAGTGCCGAACTTTCATCTGATTTTGAAACAAAATAATTAACCGCTGCTTCAAACAAACGAAAGATATCTTCGCCAAACATAAAAACTAAGAGCACTAGTTTAGGGACATAAACCAGAACAAATACCGCAAATGCCAAATAAAACCCCGAATTGATTCCTGAACTTCGATCAAGTGTGTACACCTGATAGATCAAATTCCCGAAAACTACAATAGAGATCGCAATATATCCATAGGTCACCCATGGATTTCTAACCACACTCCTAAAACTTTGAAGGGCATAAAAATCGAGCGCTAATACAAAAATTATAAAAATTATTAATCGAACCATATCTTGAAAAAATCAATCACAAAAGTAAAACAAAAGCATATGATAATAGAATTAATATTTTAATTTAACGAACCTTTTAGATTTGCATTTTTTTAGTATATTTCTAATTCATATTATGACCTTTAAATTTTACAGTTTAATAATTTTTTTCAGTGTCTATGGTTGCTTAAATCCTTCTAAAGATTTACCAAAAGAGTCTTTAAATCTCTTATTGTATGTAAATCCTTTTATTGGAACTGGCGGTCATGGGCATACATTTCCAGGCGCAACACGACCTTTTGGAATGATGCAACTGAGTCCAGATACACGTCTGGATGGGTGGGACGGATGTTCTGGCTACCATTATAGTGATTCCTATATTTATGGATTTTCTCACACGCATTTAAGTGGCACAGGGGTTTCCGATTATGGCGATATTTTATTAATGCCTTCCAACAAAGTAATTTTTAATAATGGTAGTGATGGACAAGAAGGTTACAAAGCACATTTTTCTCATGAAAATGAAATCGCTAAACCTGGATATTATAAAGTTACTTTAGATCAAATTAATGTAGATGTAGAACTCACGGTTTCAAAGCGAAGTGGACTACACAAATACCAATATGAATCTTCAGAAAACCAATTTTTGATTTTAGATTTAACACACCGTGACCAATTATTGGATTATAAAATTCAAAAAATAGATGCCTATTCATTAAGTGGATATCGACATTCAAAAGCATGGGCTGAAAATCAACAACTATTTTATTACATCGAGTTTTCACACCCAATTAAAGAAATTAATTACGAACTTTCGGATGAAGTAATTGGTCCAAAAAATTACAAATTTGAAAGTAAAAAAGCTGCTATTGAATTTGACAACCCGTCAAACACCCCTGTAAGTGTGAAAATTGGTATTAGTGCAGTAGATGAAAATGGTGCTGAACAAAATTTAAACGAAGAGATTAAGGGGTTCGATTTTGAAACACTTAAAAAAGAAGCGCAAGATGAATGGAATACCAAACTCAACAAAATAAGTGTAACTTCAAAGGATACAGATTATAAAACAAATTTTTATACGGCCCTCTATCACACAATGATTGCGCCAAACCTATATCAGGATGTGGATGGTCGCTACCGTGGTATGGATCAAGAAATTCATCAAACAAAAGCATTTGAATATTATACTGTCTTTTCATTATGGGACACCTACAGAGCTGCACACCCCTTATTCACACTTCTTGAAGTGCAAAAAACCAATGATTTTATCAACACCTTTTTAGCCAAATTTGATGAAGGCGGCATCTTACCTATTTGGGATTTATCTGCCAGTTATACAGGGTGCATGATTGGTTACCATGCCGTTTCAGTTATTGCAGATGCTTTTATGAAAGGGATTCGAGAATATGACGCTTACAAAGCATTAAAAGCAATGCAACAAAGTGCTCAACAAGATAAATTAGGGTTGGAATATTATAAATCGCTCGGCTATATTTCCATGGAGCACGAAAGCGAATCTGTGTCCAAAACATTAGAATATGCGTATGATGATTGGGCATTGGCACAAATGGCAAAAGAACTTGGAGCTTCTGAGGTTTACAAAACATACATTCAACGGGCACAAAACTACAAGAATGTATTTGATCCTCAAACACAATTTATGCGTGGACGCTTTAGAAATACTTGGTTTGCACCTTTTAATCCTCATGAAGTTAACTTTAATTACACCGAAGCCAATGCTTGGCAATATAGTAATTATGTGCCACAAGATTTTTCGGGCTATATCAATCTGCTCGGCTCTAAGGCTCAATTTGAAAAGAACTTAGACACACTGTTTTTAGCCCCTCCAGAAACAACTGGTAGAGAACAAGCCGATATTACAGGGCTAATTGGACAATATGCCCATGGAAATGAACCCAGTCACCACATGGCGTATCTTTATAATTTTGTCAACAAACCCTATAAGACGCAAGAAAAAGTTCATGAAATTTTAACAACACTCTACACAAATACTCCAGATGGAATTTCTGGCAATGAAGATTGTGGACAAATGAGTGCCTGGTATGTATTTAGTGCGTTAGGATTCTATCCAGTAACCCCTGCTTCCAATACCTATATTATTGGTAAACCGCTTTTTGACTCTGCAACCATCCATCTTGAAAATCAAAATACCTTTTCTATAAAATCCTACGACCTGAGTACTTCCAATCGGTATATCGCGTCAGTTAAATTAAATGGAGTTTTACTAGATCGTTCTTTTCTGTACCATTCGGAAATTATAAACGGAGGGGAATTGGAGTTTTTTATGACAGACAAACCTTCTGATTGGGGCACTGAAAAAGGAGCAGAACCCATCACATCTATCGATGACTATTTGATTGTACCGGTTCCATTTATTTTCGAGGGAAACGTTGCTTTTAAAACAAAAACAAGTATACGTCTTGGAAATGCAGACCCCAAAGCCACTATATATTTTAAAATTGATGACTCAACTTATCAACCATATAAACAACCCATAGAAATCACTGAGGCAGGAACCTTATATGTTTATGCTGAGAAAAATAAGTTCAAAAGCGCTGTTATTAGTACTGAGTTTTTTAAAATTGACCCCACTATAAATATAAAACTCGAAACAAATTTTGCCAATCAATATAATGCGGGTGGTAATGAAGCCCTGATTGATGGCATTCTAGGGACTGCTGATTTTAGAACGGGAACCTGGCAAGGATATTTTAATGAAGATTTAGTTGCAATTGTTGATTTAGGACGCCAAAAATCAATAAATTTGGTAAGTATTAATTTTTTAAGAGATCAACGGTCCTGGATTTTCTATCCTTCAAAGGTTGTCTGTTACGGCTCTAAAGATGGTATTGATTTTCAACCTATTGATACCATAGAACTAGAACCACCTTCTCCAAGTGATGAAATTGAAATTAAAACAATTGAATTTAAAACAAATAAAAATCAATATCAATATATTAAACTCATTGCAAAAACATACGGCACTTTACCGAGTTGGCATTTAGGATTTCCACACGATGGTAAAAGCTGGCTTTTTGCAGATGAAATTTCAATTAACTAACCACCAAAACATGAGCACAAAAAACAACAATTCAGCATTAACAACCTTAGTAACCGTCTTCTTTTTTTGGGGATTTATTGCGGCCTCTAATGGGGTTTTCATCCCCTTTTGTAAAACCTATTTCAGTATTGATCAATTTCAATCTCAACTTGTCGATTTTGCCTTTTATGGTGCTTATTATTTGGGAGCTCTGTTGCTTTTTGTAATCTCAAGTTCAGTAAAAAAAGACATTCTAAATAATTGGGGATACAAAAATGGTATTGTATATGGGTTATTAATTTCGGCACTTGGTGCCTTGTTAATGTACCCTTTTGTAAACGGATCGCAACAAGGAGATACCTCCGTGTTTTATTTGGTATTATTAGCCCTATTTATTGTAGGTCTTGGGTTTTCGCTCCAACAAACAGCCGCAAACCCATTTGCAATTGCGTTGGGCGAACCAGAAACAGGCTCGCATCGATTGAACCTCGCTGGAGGGGTCAACTCCTTTGGAACCACTATTGGGCCTATTGTTATTGCATTCATCATTTTTGGATCCACTCCACTTTCAGGAGATGAACTGAACCAAATGATTCTTAATAACGAGATAAAACTAACGACCATTCAATATCTCTACCTGGGGGTCGGTGCTTTATTTTTAGCCGCCGCCGCCCTGTTTCATTTTTCTAAAAAACTCCCCAATACAAAAACAAATGAAGTGTTTGAACCTGCCAATAAAGCTAAAAACATGTTGATCCTATTAACCGTCATAATCTTTGTTTGTTTTGGTTTGATTTTTAACACCTATACTGGTGGAGAAGCTCCAACGGAAGCCCTCGAAAATAAACGTCTTTACTTGCTTTTAATCTCATTATTTGCAGTTGTTCTAAGCGTCTTTTTTGCCAATACACGCGCTTCTAAATCTTCTGAAGGTTGGGGTGCAATGAAATACCCACAGTTAGTTTTAGGGATGCTTGCGATCTTTACCTATGTAGGAGTTGAAGTGACCATTCAATCGAATTTGGGAGAACTCTTAAAATCAGTCGCCGACAAACTTAACAATCTAAACCCTTTAGGTTTAACAGTGATGAATGATGCTGAAATCGCCCCCTTAATTTCCTTGTATTGGGGCGGTATGATGATTGGCCGTTGGGTTGGTGCTATTACCGTTTTTAACCCGAGTAAAGGCCTTAAAAAATGGCTGCTTATTATAGTGCCTTATGTGGCTTTTGGCGTGATTTTATTGGTTAACTATGGGAACTATACTTCAACAGAAATAGGATTGTTTGCCATTTGTGTTACGATACAAATTGGTGGGTTTTTCCTCGCTAAAGACAACCCTATTACAACCTTAAAGATTTTTAGTACCCTAGGCGTTATTGGAGTACTCATCGGAATTTTTGCATCGGGTCAACTCGCATTATATGCCCTAATTTCTGGAGGCTTATTTTGCTCTATTATGTGGCCTTGTATTTTTACATTAAGTATTTCTGGATTGGGGAAATATACATCTCAAGGATCTGCTTTCTTAATTATGATGATATTAGGGGGAGCGATTATTCCACCTTTACAAGGAAAATTAGCAGATATTTTTAGCATTCAATCTTCGTATTGGATTGCCGTTTTATGTTTTATATATCTGTTGTTTTATGCGTTCAAAACAAAAAGTGTCTTAAAAAACCAAGGGATTTCACTTAATGACTAAAATGAAGCGAAGAAAATTTTTAAAAAATGCTTCCCTTACAGGGATAGGTTTAGCGGTTGGAAATGGCTTAACTGCTTGTGTTGAAACTTCAGCTTCTAAAGGAGTTGTTGAGGCTGTAGAAGAGACTTCACTTCCACTTGTCATTGCCACTTGGGACGTAAAAAATGCGACTGCAAAAGCTTGGGACATTTTACAAAATGGAGGAACTGCACTCGACGCTGTAGAACAAGGCTGTCGTGTAGAAGAAGAAAATGAAAAAGGACAATCTGTTGGTAAAGGGGGACTTCCCGACCAGGACGGAAATGTAACCCTCGATGCCTGTATTATGAATCAAAAGGGCGATTGTGGATCGGTTGTTTTTCTACAAAATATTACCCATGCTGTCTCTGTAGCTCGAAAAGTAATGGAAGACACGCCACACGTTATGCTCGCTGGAAGTGGTGCTGAAAAATTTGCACTTCAAAAGGGTTTTAAAAAAGAAAACTTACTGACTGAAGCTGCTAAAAAAAACTGGGAAGATTGGAAAATTAAAAGTGAGTATAGCCCCCTAATTAACATAGAAAATCACGACACTATTGGGATGCTAGCCATCGATAAAGCTGGAAACCTTTCGGGGGCTTGTACGACAAGTGGATTGGCTTATAAATTAAATGGACGGGTGGGCGATTCTCCAATTATTGGGTCAGGACTGTTTGTGGATAATGAAGTTGGAGCCGCCGTGGCAACAGGTCTTGGTGAAGAAGTCGTAAAAACCGTTGGTAGCTTTTTGATTGTCGAATTAATGCGTCAAGGCAAAACACCTCAAGAAGCCTGTGAAATTGCTATCAAACGAATTGTAAACAAACCCAATAGTAATTACAAAAATTTTCAAGTAAGCTATATTGCCATCAATAAAAAAGGGCAGACAGGATCTTACTCAATCCACCAATGGTTTAGTATGACCAAGTTTCAAAAGGGAGTCAACGAAACAATACAATCAAACTATTTTAATAAAGATGCTTAATAACACTACTAATGGCTGAACAAAAACGCTTATTCCTTCTCGATGCTTATGCTCTAATCTTTAGAGGCTATTATGCGTTTATTAAAAACCCTCGCATAAATTCCAAAGGGCTGGATACCTCCGCCATTCTTGGATTTACCAACTCATTATTAGACGTCATAAAAAGAGAACGTCCAGACCACTTGGCGGTTTGTTTTGATAAGGGTGGCAGTAAAGACCGAGTTGAGATTTTTAAGGAGTATAAAGCTAACAGGGATGCAACTCCAGAAGGTATTAAACTAGCCGTTCCTTATATCCATAAAATATTAGAAGCCATGAATATTCCTGCGGTTGTTAAGGATGGGTTTGAAGCGGATGACATTATTGGAACACTTGCTAAAAAAGCCGAAAAAGAAGGCTATAAAACTTTTATGGTCACACCTGACAAAGATTTTGCACAGCTGGTAAGTGAGAATATCTTCATGTATCGCCCTGTTTTTGGAGGGGGTTATGAAACCTGGGGTATTGAAGAAATTAAAGAAAAATTTGAAATTGAAGACCCGCTACAAGTCATTGATTTTTTAGGGATGAAAGGCGATGCTTCTGATAATATTCCAGGACTTCCTGGTGTGGGAGATAAAACAGCCAAAAAACTACTTGCTCAATATGGGAGCATGGAAAATTTATTGGCAAATACGCACGAGCTGAAAGGGAAAATGAAAGAAAAAATCGAAGCCAATGCCGAGCTGGGACTCCTTTCTAAAAAACTAGCCACTATTCTGTTGGATGTTCCCGTTGAATTTGATGCCAAAAGTTTTGAACTCAGTGCCCCAGATACCGAAAAGGTAAGTGCCATTTTTCAAGAGTTGGAATTCAGACGTTTGATTGATAATTTCAATAAAACATTTGCTGTAAAACCCCCTGAGAATGAGGCTTCAGAACCAAAGGCTTCCACACCCAAACCCGCTGCAAATCCAACACCTGAAGCAGGTGCAGGGCAATTTTCATTGTTTGGTGGAGAGGATCCTTCAGCCGCTGTTGCTACACAAAACTACGGAAGGGAAACCGCAACTTCTGTCCCCCACTTTTACCAAAGTGTTTCAGGAGATTTAGGGTTAAAACTTTTTATAAAACAACTCATGAGCCAGACGTCAGTTTGTTTTGATACCGAAACTACGGGGCTCAATCCGCTGACCGCAGAACTCGTTGGAATTGCATTTTCTTGGGAAGCACATAAAGGGTTTTATATTCCATTTCCAGAATCATTTGAGGAAGCACAACAATTGATTGAGTTGTTTCGACCGTTTTTTGAGGCCACTCACATCGAAAAAATTGGGCAAAATTTAAAATACGATTTAAAAGTATTGCACAAATATAATATGGAGGTCAAAGGGCCTTTGTTTGACACCATGATTGCACATTATTTGATCAATGCCGATATGCGTCATAATATGGAGGTGCTCGCTGAAACTTACTTGAA
>Ga0115564_10002804_pt1 | contig 14992 bp, 14 predicted proteins | sample COGITO_mtgs_1105_7_FD_88680 | JGI IMG/M metagenome (GOLD analysis project Ga0115564, IMG submission 88680) | Pelagic marine microbial communities from North Sea - COGITO_mtgs_110523 | ecosystem: Environmental > Aquatic > Marine > Epipelagic | place: Germany:Helgoland, sampling site Kabeltonne...
CTATATGGATACAGTCGCTAGTCTTTATGGCCGTAACAACCTGACCGATGTTATCCGCCGAACAGCTAAAGATGTGTATGTCCCAATCACCGTTGGCGGTGGCATTAGATCTGTCGCGGACGCCCAGGATATTCTTAGAAGCGGCGCTGATAAAGTTGCGATCAACACTGCGGCAACGGTTAATCCTGAACTTTTAAGAGAGGTCGCACAAAGATTTGGCGCCCAATGTCTCGTACTGTCGATTGAGGCAAAACAACAAAATGATGGCACCTGGGAAGCGTACAGCAACAACGGTCGTGAACATACCGGACTGGATGTCGTTGAATGGGCTAAACAGGGAACTGCGTTGGGAGCTGGCGAAATTCTACTGACATCAGTTGATCGCGAAGGAACACGAAAAGGCTTTGATCTTGAATTGCTTAAATCTGTTTCCGATGCTGTTTCCGTCCCCGTTATTGCCAGCGGTGGCATGGGTTCAATGGATCATTTCGCAGAGGCCGTTCATAATGGCGGGGTTGATGCAATCGCGATGGCTGACATTCTTCATTATAATCGAATGCCGTTATCAGAAATTAGAAAATCTGCCGCAGAGATGAATATGAATGTGAGGACATTGTGAGCCGTACCATTACGATCGCAGATTACGGTGTCGGCAACCTTTTTAGCGTTAGAAGTGCGCTGGAACATTGCGGGGCAACGCCAGTTATGGCCACTACTTATGAAGAAGTTTTGGCTGCGGACAGGTTACTTTTGCCAGGCGTCGGCGCATTTGGTGATGCCATGGAAGGTATGCGTCGTACGGGCATGCTTGATGCTGTTAGTGATTTTGCCGCGAAAGAGCGACCTTTGCTGGGCATTTGCCTTGGCATGCAGATGCTCCTAAGCGACAGCGTGGAGTTTGGCATGAACCAAGGATTAGGTTTAATTCCAGGGCACGTTGTATCTATTCCTGATACCGGGATTGATGGCATACCTCATCGTATACCACATGCGGGTTGGGGCCCGATCTTCTCATCGGGAACAAATACCGATTGGGGCTCAAGCCTCCTTGAAGGCATCGCACAAAACACCGCCTTTTATTTTGTTCACTCCTTTCATTCTGTTACTGATGACCCCTCTCATCTTATTGCGAATTGTGATTATGATGGCCAAGCCATTGGGGCCGTCGTGCAAAATGGGTCAGTATTTGGGTGCCAGTTTCATCCTGAAAAAAGCGCTGAAGCTGGCCTTTCCGTTATTAAGAATTTTCTTAGCCTATAAGCCAGAACAATGAATTTATTATTAGGAGTGTTCTAAATGGAACCTTGGTGGAAAACTTGGGGTGAACTCAAACGTAAAGCACAAGGCCGAAAGATTATATTGTACGGGCGGACGCCAGATTGGATCCCTAAAACCGTGCCACGGCTACCAAGTAAACCTGCATATATTCTGGATCGAAATCCAGCTTATACAGGTCAATCTTATCAAGGCATTCCCATTTTTGATCCATCAAAACTTGCTCAAGAAACCCGAGAAGATATCTATATTGTCATCACCGCTGGACCCTATGAAGGCATTGTCACATTTCTGATCGAGTCCGGCTTTGAGCCCGGGGAAGATTTTTGTTGCACCCCGGAATATAAAGATTTTCAGTTGCTTGAAGAGATCAGAAATTACGATCAACGTGTAATCGTTTCATCTTCAGACTATCTCGATAAAACACAGGCGCGCTACAGTCGAGCTGGCGGCGGCTTATTCAGTTATCACATTGGCCCAAACGAGGTCGAATGCTTATTGCCCGGTCACTTTCGACAAATTGAACAGGTCGGCAATAAAATTTATGCCATTGAATATGTTGAAATGGCATTATTCGTACTGGACCTCGATTTCAATGTACTTGAAAAATTTCCTCTCGGCATGTCTGCTTTCTGCGGGCTCGCGCACGACCCAAAGCGCGACACCTTATTACTGGTTGCCCATGATCGCATTCATGTGCACGAACGTGAGGGCTTCAAAGAACTGGGTATTTATCCTTATTCCGACAAACTAGATGACGGTGAGACAGGGCATCATCATTTGAACGATATCTGCGTTCTTGGAGATTATGTCTATGTTTCCTATTTCTCTCATTCAGGGAATTGGAAAAAAGGTGTTTTCGACGGTGGCGTAACGGAATTTAGATATGATGCTATCGGCCAGAACCCCCGGATTATATATACAGACCTGTGGATGCCTCATAGCCCGAAGATAATTGATGGCAACATTTGCGTATGCGATTCGATGCGCGGACGACTTTATTTACAAACACCAAGTCACATTGGTGAATTCGATGGGTTTGTGCGCGGTCTTGCCTTTGATGGACGATTTTATTTCATCGGCCAAAGTGAAGATATGTATATGGGGCGCGTTTTTGGTACACGCAAAAACATCATGTTGAATGCAGGATTCTATCTGTTCGACCCAGAGACAAAAGCGAGTCGCTTCTATCCGATGCTCGATAACATGAACATTCATGACATTTTAATCTTAAAGGATCCTGATGCCGAATAGGCTATCGGCATAACCTCTCTGATTATCGCAACCAACGAGGAATAAAATGACAAATCTTTCAGGCGACGAAAACGGCTTGAAACTAGAATCCCGTTATGGGCTTCCTTCAAAAGTAAAGTTTTGCAAGCTGTGCGTAATGTCTAATCAACGCCCATCTTCAACTGTCGAATTCAAGAACGTCGATAAAAAACAGGGCCTGATTATCCACGATGATGAAATTTGTGAAGGATGCAGACAACATCATCGCAAGTGGCATGAGATTGATTATGAAGCCCGCCAGAAAGTACTGGAAGAGGTGCTCGATCGCCACCGTAGTAAAGACGGGAGTTACGATGTCGTCGTCCCCGGTAGCGGGGGCAAAGATAGCTTCTACGTAACACACATTCTAAAGCATAAATACGGCATGCACCCCCTAACAGTTACTTGGCCACCGCACATGTACACCGACATTGGTTGGAGCAACTTTGAGCGGTGGACACAAGAATTTGACAATATCAGTTTCACACCCTCCCGGCGTGCGCATCGGCTTCTAACACGTGAAGCATTCCTAAATTTACTTCACCCGTTCCAGCCATTCATCCTAGGTCAGAAATACATCGGCCCAAAAATTGCGCAACAGTACGGAATTAAGCTCGTGCTTTATGGTGAAACAGATTCCGAGGCAGGATCTCGAGTAGACCCTGCCAATCCAAAGATGGATCCCCGCTTCTTCGCAGTACCTCGGGCAGAACAAAAAAATATAGTAATCGGCAAGCGCAACTATAAGGAACTCCTGGACCTTGGCCTCACTCAATCAGAGATCATTCCATACCTACCTGTTGCAATTGAAGATATGCTTGAAGCTGACATCAGTGTTTATTACATGAGCTGGTTTGAAAATTGGCGATCCCAGGAGAAGTATTACTACTCTATGGAGCATTGTGATTTTCAACCGAACCCAGAGCGGACTGAAGGCACCTTCACTAAATTTAGTGGACTCGACGACAAAATTGATGGCCTGCAATTCTATTCCACATATGTTAAATTTGGTATTGGTCGAGCGACTTACGACGCGGCTCAAGAAATTCGTCATCGCTATATTTCACGCGAAGAAGGTGTTGCCCTCGTTAAACGATATGATGGTGAATTTCCTAAAAAATATCATCAGGAGTGCCTCGATTATATGGGTATCGACGAAGACACTTTTTGGAAAACCATCGATAGCTATCGCTCTCCACATATTTGGAAAAAAGATGGCAATGAGTGGATTATGCGACACGAGATTTCATGACCTCATTTTCCTTTAAACCATTATTGCACATTAAATGGGCTAGCATTTCGTGAATATAAAATATGCACGCAAAGTTTCTGTTACTAAAAGAACGGCATTTGTCGATGGGGCTACGCGATCTGGCAAAGGTCTGACTTGTCGATTTTTATCTTACCTTTCAGGTGGCGAACACTGGCAGTATCGCCCAGCTCTCGAGCACATTTGTTACATGCATCAGGTCGGTGCCATCAATATTGACGTCGCAGCCCCTTTCTTCCAATTCATGGCAGAAGAAAGCATTCTTAACCGAATGTTTGGCAGAGACTTAAATATGCGACTTTCAGATGAAAGTTCAATTTTTAAATCCCCAGAGCCAGGTGAGTTTATTCGCCGTTCCGTGACAGAACGACATCCGGAAATTCTGGCGGATTTCAATGCGCGAAACCGCCTTCCAATTTTCGATCTGCATAGCTGTTTGCCCTCTGCAAAATTGATCTTTCAGGGCATGCCATGGGCAAAAATCATTCACGTAAATCGCCATCCGATTGATTTGACCTATAAATGGATAAGCAGAGGCTGGGGCCATCGCGAAACATCTGATCCACTTTCCTTCATCACATTAATTGAGCATCCTGAAGGGGCTGTGCCATGGTTCGCATCGGATTGGGCGGATAGATATAATACCCTTTCGCCAGCCGAACGCGCACTCGAAGGCGTCTTATGTCTTGAGAAACGCGATGAACAAGGCCTTGTTGAAATCACACCAGAGCAACGGAAACAGGTTTTACAAATTCCGTTTGAAAAACTTGTTACCGAGTCGCACGAAATAATGCATCAGTTTACAGATTTCTTTAACGCTGAAATTGCAGACGGATTTGAAATCATGCTTTTAGAAGAACGCTGCCCTCGCATTATTGATCCTGACGAACGACTTAAATGGCTGAATGAGATCGCTGACAATGTTAGCGCGGATGCGCTCGATCGTTTGCGTATTGCAGGCAATATCTACGATAAGAAATGGCTCACTTGAATATCGCCCCTTCTGAATTGATAAGAATGAATGAGGCCACAACGACCGCTCCGAAAACAGTCGAGAGTGCGTTGCTGACATTAAACGATTCATATGACCGACTGATACTTGTCAGCCAGTCTGAGCAGCTTGACGGCATACAGCCTGATGAAGCAACGCTGGTGATCGTATGTGACTGGCTGCTATGGCAACAGATAAGCAGTATCTATCCTCATAGTATTTTTTATGAAGCCGGAATGAAATTTCGAACCGCCGACGATGATCTAGGTGAAACGCTGTTCTTGAAGGCCAACGATTGGGTATATGCCGTTGGCGAAGAAAAAATGCGATTCATGGGCGTTGTATTAGGCAAAATGTATGCCAGCGAGATGACGCGCGCTAACATAAATTATTACCGTATTTTCCGAACTTTAGTGCCACTCATAGAGAACTTTAATGTTCGAGAAATTATCTATTTCGATTACCGTAACGAAATTAATTTTTTTGATTATGCATTCCGCAAAAACTTAATTCGCACGTTGGCCGAAGAGCGCAACCTTTCGTTCATCGACAAAAGCAACGAAGACGATGACAACAAACATACCGTTGGACCGCAATCTTCCACGAAACAAACTGATTCATTAAGATCATTTCTAAGGCATACATACGGGTTCACTTTACAAACACTCAGCAGGCTTTCTTCAAATCTACAAAAACCAAAACCACGTGTAGCTGTGTTAGTGAATTCAAATTTACTCAAGCCATTGCTCGACGGCTTTGATCGCCACAACGTCACGCCAATCATCAATCTATTAAGCGTTCCAAAATCGTTTTCTGCGATCTGGAAATCTTTACGCAATGGAACAATACTTTTTTATTCTCGAGAGACATCCTTAAACATAACTGATTTGGATAAAATTCAAGTTATAGAAGATTCAATACAGTCATTTGAAATGCCAAAAAACCTCGCGCCCGCTATTCAATTTTCTATAGATTATTTTAAGAAACAAATTCTAGAGAAAGGGCGACTTGTAGAAGCCGGTCGTGCTGTTAAATCTGCGCAAATTTTTTTTCATCAATACAAACCTAAACGTATTGTTGTCGATGGCGTTAAGAATATGCTCCCACGTAGTTATATAGAGGCTGCACGACTTTCCGGAGCTGAGGTTGATTATTTGTGGCATGCTCCATTAACTCCTCAACATCTGAAGTTTGATTTAATTGGTGGCGATACGCGTACAACTCCATTGGTCACACGTATTTTGTCTTGGGGAAAAATAAATGAAAAATGGCTCGACGATATACATGCGCAACAACCTGTAATCAGAGTTGGCTCACCACTAGCGGGTAAATATAAAACTGAGAATAAAAACAAGCCTCATGGGAACAAGCGTGCCCTGATTTTACAATATGCGCCGATCGGCTCTGACTTGGAGGGGTTGAACGAGAATATGTATTTATATTTTTTTGAAGTTGCGAAGACTTTAAAACAACTTGGTTATACAGAAATGCGGTTGAAGTTGCACCCTGGCCCAGGCCGATGGCCGAAGACTTACTTTGCAGACATTGCATCTTATTTTGGTATTGATTGTGACATTCTAAAAACAGAACCACTCGAAGAGTCACTTAAATGGGCGGATATCGTTGTGGGGCCCGTTCAATCAGGCGCCTTCTTTGAAGCCCTTGCTGCCGGGAAAAAGTATATTGCTTTTCTTATCCCACCTCACACCATGAATGAGACGATATATGCAAACTATCCCGTGCTGTCATCTTTTGAGCAACTTGGATCAGCCATATCAAACGATACTGACAATGCGTCAAAAACACTTCTTGATGGATTATATGGCATAGATGAGATTGCAAATCCGCCGAAGGTATTCTGGCAAGCACAAGAAGCATCTTAGGTTAAAATATAATTTTATTTTCATATTGATCGGCTAACGGAAAACTATAATGCACTGTCTTGTTACTGGCGGCGCCGGATTTATCGGCTCACATCTTACTGAACTCCTTCTCAGCGAAGGACATGAAGTCACTGTCCTTGATAATTGCTCGACCGGGCGTAAGTCTAATCTTGACCATTTAAAGGATCAGGAAAGCCTTTCTTTCTTTGAGATCGATATTCGAGATCGTGAGGCCATCACGCCTCTATTCCAAGGCGTCGATTGGGTATTCCATTTGGCTGCGCTTGGCGACATTGTGCCTTCAATTAATATGCCGGATGAATATGTCTCATCAAATGTCCAAGGCACCTACAATGTGCTGGAGGCAAGCCGAAGTGTTCAATTGAAACGCTTTGTCTATACTGCATCTTCATCTTGCTATGGCATTCCCGAGCACTATCCAACACCGGAAGCCACCGAGATGCAGCCACAATATCCCTATGCGCTGACCAAACGTCTTGGTGAAGAAATGGTGATGCATTGGGGGCTTGTTTATGATCTGCCTGTTATTTCATTGCGGCTGTTTAATGCTTATGGCCCACGGTCCAGGACCTCTGGTACTTATGGTGCCGTATTTGGCGTTTTTCTTGCGCAGCTCCTAGCCAACAAACCATTTACAATTGTCGGTGATGGTAAGCAGACGCGCGACTTTACCTTTGTTACAGATGTCGCCGCAGCTTTTCTTGCAGCAGCGCGCTCTCACGCATGCAATATTTCGATGAATGTTGGGAGCGGTGAAACCTATAGCGTCAATCAGTTGGCTGAACTACTCGAGAATCCAGCGGGTGCTGTTTATATCCCAAAACGTCCGGGCGAACCTGATTCAACTTTCGCCGACATTAGCCTGATCACCAAAACCCTCGACTGGAAACCGTCTGTCTCGTTGGAAGAAGGTGTCCGTATTGTCCTCGAGAATATTGACTATTGGCGCGAAGCCCCAGTCTGGACGCCTGACAGTATTGCTGAGGCGACGAAGGATTGGTTTAAGTATTTAGGTAAAACTGAAGGTGACAAAAAATAATGCCGCGCGATCCACAAAGTAAAATCACCTCAATCGAAAATCTCGCAGAGATATCTGCTCGTGAGCGAAAATCTGGAAAGAACGTCGTACTCTGCCACGGCGTATTTGACCTCGTTCACATGGGGCATGTCCGACACCTGCAAGCTGCTCGGGCCGAAGGCGATGTCTTGGTGGTGACGCTTACAACCAAGATCCATGTTAACAAAGGTCCTGGACGGCCTGTTTTCAATGACGATTTACGCGCAGAAATGCTTGCCGCAATGGAGCAAGTCGATTGGGTTGCTGTCAGCCCATACCCATCAGCAGAGAAAATTATCGATGCGGTAAAGCCATCCGTTTATGTCAAAGGCTCTGACTATGCTAATCCAGATGATGACATTACTAATAAAATTTCAACTGAACAGGATGCGGTTGAACGGCATGGCGGCCGTATTGTGTTCACTGAAGATATTACATTCAGCTCCTCATCTTTAATCAATCAACACCTTGATGTTTTTAATCCCGAGCTTCGCGACTATTTAACAAGTGCCCGCGCGCACGACATGGAGCGAAAAATTACGCGTGCCCTTAAAGATGTTTCTGGTCTTCGTGTTCTTGTTGTGGGTGATGCGATCATCGATGAATATCAATACGTCAATGCGATGGGAAAATCTGCGAAAGAGCACATGATCGCAACCCGCTTCGTCTCGCAAGAGCAGTTCGCCGGCGGCGTCTTTGCTGCGGCTAATCATATTGCCAGTATTTGCAATGAGATCGATATATTGACTGTGCTTGGCGGGGACGACAGCCAGGAAGATTTTATCCGCGCGCACCTGGCCCCGAACGTCAATCTCATTCCCGTGATCCGCCCCAATACACCCACGACACGCAAATGCCGCTTTGTCGATGCAGGTTATATGCGGAAATTATTTGAAACTTACTATTTCGATGATTCACCCGCGCCAACAAACATCCGAGCCGAATTGGTTGATTACATAACTAAAAAAGCGAAAGATTATGATCTCGTTGTAGTCACCGACTTCGGTCACGGTATGCTGGACGGAAAAACTATTGACGCCTTATCTGCGCATGCAAAATTTCTCTGTGTGAACACTCAGACCAACAGCGCTAACCATGGATACAATATGGTCACGCGCTATCCTAAAGCAGATTTTATTTGCATCGATGCACCAGAGGCGCAACTTGCATCGCAAGATCGATTTAGCAGCATTGAAGATGTACTGAAGAATTCATTGTCCACGCGCATCGACTGTCAGCGATTTATTGTCACGCATGGCAAGCTGGGTTGTGTTGTATTCGACAAAGAAGATGAATTGGTACGGATACCAGCCTTTACAAAAACGGTGGTTGATACTGTCGGCGCGGGCGATGCATTTTTCTCTATCGCGGCGCCGTTTGCAGCGATAGGTGTGCCCATGGAAGTAGCTGCTTTTGCCGGCAATGCTGCCGGTGCGATCAAAGTTGGCATTGTAGGCCACAGGAAATCAGTAGAAAAAATTCCTTTTGTTAAATACATCACAACCCTTTTGAAATAACTCAAGCCGAAATGGATAATTTTTGATGACGGATAAAACCTGGAATGTACTCGTCACAGGTGGCGCTGGTTACGTCGGTGCAGTTCTGGTGCCCAAACTTCTTGAAGCCGGTCATGGCGTCACAGTGCTCGATCTCTATATGTATGGTGACGATGTCCTCAAACAGGTGGCAGATCACCCCAAGCTTCGTGAAGTAAAAGGCGATTTAAGAGATTCGGACACTGTTAAAAGTGCCCTTGATGGCTGCGATGCCGTTATTCACCTGGCTTGTATTTCGAATGACCCGTCATATGATCTTGACCCAGAATTGGGCAAATCGATCAACCATGACTGCTTCTTACCTTTAGTCCGAGCAGCCAAATCCACTGGTATAAAACGCTTCATATACGCATCATCATCATCTGTTTACGGTGTCAAAGATGAAGCTGAAGTGACAGAAAAATTGTCCCTTGAGCCATTAACTGATTATTCCAAATTCAAGGCCATATGCGAGGAAGAGCTTGAGCAAGAACGCGAATCTGGTTTCGTCACATGTACTATTCGTCCAGCAACAGTTTGCGGCTATTCCCCAAGACAACGGCTTGACGTCATCGTCAATATTTTAACAAACTATGCGGTGAATACTGGCGCGATACGTGTTTTCGGCGGCTCCCAGAAGCGCCCTAATCTCCACATCCAGGATATGGCAAATCTCTACGTTCACCTTCTTCAACAAGAGGATGAAGCCATAGACGGCAAAATCTACAATGCGGGTGATGAGAACCATACCGTCATGCAGTTGGCTGAAATGGTTAAAGAAGCCGTTGGTGGTGACTTAAAAATTAACGTCGAGCCTACTGATGACCTTCGGTCCTATCACGTGTCATCTGACAAACTCCGCAACGAGCTGAACTTTGTCCCTACGCATTCTATCAAAGATGCCGTGACGGATTTGGTTGAAGCGATGGAAGACAAACGCCTGACCAATACCATGAAAGACCCGCTTTATTTCAACATTACGCGCATGCAAGATTTGGATATTAAATAATACGTCATGCATGTGGGCCTAGATTTTGACAATACCATAGCAGGTTATGACTCTGTATTCGTATCCGCAGCTCAATCGCGGGGATTTATTAGCGACCCTGCTGCACGCTCAAAGTTGGAAGTCAGAAGCGCGGTGCGATCACTTGAAGATGGCGAGCGAAAATGGATGGCACTTCAAGGCGAAGTTTATGGCAAACTTATGAAGAACGCCGAACTTATTTCTGGTGTTAATGATTTTCTGACCGCCTGCAAATCTCAGAAGATTCGTGTTCATATTGTCAGCCATAAAACCGAGCATGGTCATTATGATGTTGACCGAGTGAATTTACGGGATGCCGCACGAGCATGGATGAATGACCATGGATTTTTCGATGCCGATGGCTTTGGGCTTAATGATGACGACGTGATTTTTGAGAGCACCCGCGAAGACAAGGTGGCTCAGATCGCTGCAATCGGCTGCAGTCATTTTGTTGATGATTTAGAAGAAGTATTTCTCGAGCCGGGGTTCCCGCAGCATGTTGAAGGTATACTTTTTGATCCAGTGGGCACCATAAATACTAAAGCGAATGTCATTGTAAAAAATTCATGGCAAGACATTCAGGACCATCTTCTTGCAACCTGAACTCACGTCTCCAATTCCTGATGCTCATCTCGATGTAGTGGGAAGCCTCCTCGGCACTTCTGCTTTTAATGCTTTGTCCATATCCGAAGGCGCAAACAATCAGGTTTATAAAATTGACACAGCGTCAGAACGTTTCATATTAAAATATTATCCAGACAGCCCAGACGATCGTCGTGATCGATTTAAGGCCGAGACCACTGCGCTTAACTTCATGAACACAGCAAAATTATCCTGTGTCCCTAGCTTAGCTGGTTGCGACAGTGATCATCGTTTGGCGATCATGAATTTTGTAAATGGCGATACGATCAAGGCCGTCACAAATGATCATATCCAAGCCGCGGTTAATTTTACCCTGTCTCTGCATAAAGCCCGCAAAGAAAATGACGCACATAGAATTGAGGCCGCATCAGAAGCCTGCTTATCTCCTGCTGACGTGACCAAGCAGACTATATCACGCCGCAATCGGCTTGAAGAAACAATAACCGAGCACTCAGGTCTTCGATTATTTCTCGAACAAAAATTTGATAGCGCTTTCCAGGATTTTCAGCAAGATGCCACACAACAATTTAAAGCATCCGGAATAAATCCAGAAACGATATTAACCGATGATCAACTGACGCTAAGCCCATCAGATTTTGGGTTTCACAATGCATTGGCTATAAATGGTGACGTCATCTTTTTGGACTTTGAGTATTTTGGCTGGGATGACCCAGTAAGGCTTGTTTCTGATTTTCTATTACACCCAGGACATCAGTTAAGAGATACGCAAAAACAACAGTTTGTCCGTGCCACCAGTTCGCATTTTGTCGAATATGATAAAAGTTTTCTTCCGCGTCTTCTGGCATTATACCCACTCATAGGTTTGCGCTGGTGTATGATCTTATTAAATGAGTTTCTTCCCGAACGTTTGGTTCGACGGCGCGCTGCAGGTAATCAAGATGACACGGCAACTATTCATACCCAACAACTTAAAAAGTCAGAGTCTCTTTTGACTATGCTCAACAAAACCAAGAGAGTTTTACCATTGTGATACATCATCCTTTCTCAAATGAGATTTATCCAAATTCCCCACCTTTGGATGACCGTTCCAAAGAAATACGGCGACTTGTCATTGATGCGCTTGATGGAGGTGGACGTGGACATCTCGGTTCTTCCATGTCGCTTATAGAGATTATGCGTGTCATCTATGATGACGTTGCCCGTCACCGTTCTGACGATCCAATGTGGGAAGACAGGGATCGCTGTATTTTGTCAAAAGGACACGGCTGTCTGGCACTTTACGCCGCCCTGGCTTGTCATAATTACTTCCCGCGTGAAGAGATGCGCCAATTCTGCCATCTACCAAGTCGACTTGGTGGCCACCCTGAGCGTTCAAAGGTACCCGGCGTCGAAGCTTCGACTGGTGCACTTGGACATGGATTATCTATTGGTGTTGGCATGGCTTTAGCGGCACGTATACGTAAACGCAGTAACCGCGTGTTTGTGATTATGGGCGATGGTGAAATTAATGAGGGTTCCGTTTGGGAAGCTGCAATGTCAGCTTCCAAACATAAACTTTCCCATCTCACTGCAATTGTCGATTATAACAAAATCCAATCTTATGGTCGCACTTCAGAAGTTCTCGATCTAGAGCCGTTGCTCGATAAATGGCGCGCGTTTGGATTCGAAACGGTCGAATGCGATGGCCACGATGTTAATGCCCTCAAAGACGTTCTTAGCAAACCATTATCAACGACAAAACCAAGCATGGTGATTGCTCACACTGTTAAAGGCAAAGGTGTCGCCTTCGCAGAAAATGATCCTGAGTGGCATCACAAATCGCGCGTACCTGCAGATCAGATTGCCGCCATGTATGCTGCCTTAGCGGAGGGTTCATAATGCGTAAAACCTGCCTGAATATGGTGTATGAACTCGCGAAACAAGATGAGCGTGTTGTTTTTGTTGGATCCGATCTGGGGCCTGGCGTGTTGGACAAAATGAAACACTCGATGCCAAATCGGTTCTACATGGAAGGTGTTTCTGAGCAGAACATTATTGGCCTCGCTGCTGGCCTCGCGATGGAAGGATTTATTCCATACGTGAATACGATTGCGACTTTCATTACTCGTCGTTGTTTTGAACAAGTCGCCGTTGATCTTTGCCTACATGACCTGCCTGTTCGCCTCATCGGTAACGGTGGCGGAATGGTTTATGCACCTCTTGGACCAACCCATCTCGCGACGGAAGACTTGGCCATTATGCGCTCGCTTCCCAATATGACGGTTATTTCGCCTTCAGACGCGGATGAAATGACCCGTTTCATGGCCTCCAGTCTAGATTGGCCACATCCAATTTATATTCGCCTCGGCAAAGGAGGCGACCCTGTTGTCACGGGAGACCAAACTGGCTTTGAAATTGGCAAAGCCGTGCCACTTCGGACAGGTACTGAAATTCAGGTTTTATCCAGCGGCGTTATGTCAGGTCGCGCACTTGAGGCTGCAGATATTCTCGCAAAACAGGGCATTTCTGCAGGCGTTATCCACTTACCAACAGTCAAGCCATTGGATAATGATGCGGTCATCAAAGCCGCAGAATCGCTGATGATCGTTACACTGGAAGAACATTTTAAAATGGGTGGTCTCGGCAGCGCCATCACAGAAGTTTTAATAGACGCCAATCGCATGCCTTCCAATGGTGTCCTTCGTATCGGCCTTGAAGACGCATTCCCCATGGCTTACGGGTCACAAGATGAGTTGATGCAACGCTTTGGATTACAGCCACCAGAAATCGCCGAACAAATCAAAATAACAATGCAGGAACGATCATAAGGTGACGATATGACTGATTTCGATTTCATTGAGCACGATACTGATGAACTTGTTCAGCAGTTCATCAACAATGGATACGTCATTTTACCTGCTGAGAATAAAGAGGCGTTAGAACGCATCCGGCAATGCACCGCTGAATATGCTGCTGAAGCTATTGGAGAAAACCTGCCAAACGATATTGGGGCTTTTCTTGATGACTTTCATGAGCGTGTTCCGATTGACGCCTTGAATGCTGTCAGGCTTAAAGTCATTGAAGGCCTGAACAGTCAAGAATGGCTCCGCGCAGCATATTTTCAGCTGGCCAGGCAGGCGTTATTCTCCATCGTTGGCAACGAGCTTGCCATGCAGCGACGGGTTAATCTCTCGATGCAACTGCCAAATGATACCAGCTCGTTGCTACCCGTACACGCTGACGTCTGGTCGGGTGATTCACCATATGAGATTGTCCTTTGGGTGCCGCTTGTTGATTGTTACCAAACCAAATCTATGTACTTAATGCCGCCAGAAAAAGATCGCGCGCTTCAGGCACGCATGGGCGACGCATTTAAGGATTCGAGCGCCAGCACTTTATTTAATGTCATTAAAGACGACGTGCAGTGGATGAATGTGCCCTATGGGCATGTTCTTATTTTTTCTCAGACATTGATGCATGGGAATCAGCCCAACGAAGAAGTTGATACACGCTGGACGATGAACTGCCGGCTCAAAAGCCTTTTCTCACCTTATTCTGATAAGCGTTTGGGTGAATTTTTTGAACCGATCACTTTACGCCCGGCATCACGGATTGCGCTTGATTACGAATTACCAAAAGGATTCTCAAGTGACTAAGCGGCACGGCCTCCGAGGCTACATCGGCTCGCGTCCTTATTTCGGTTCGCGTGCTCCGCAGCACGTACAGAATCTGGTCATTCGAGATTACTGTTCACGTATAGATAAGCCATTTCTTTTGAGCGCGACCGAGTACGCTATGCCGAACTGCTATATGATGCTCGAACGTGTCATGCAGGAGATTGCTGAAATTGAAGGCATCATTCTCTATAGCCTTTTCATGTTACCTGATAATCGTGAACGTCGCGCGCGAATTTGGGATACTGTTTTGGCAGAAGGTGCAGTTCTGCATGCGGCGGTTGAAGCTTATAATATTAGTACAGAAGAAGATATTCGCCGCGTCGAAGATATTTGGCGGATTCATGAAACCATGCCCAATTGTTTACAGAGCCTCTAGAACTGACATGCAACAAATAGACTTCC
>Ga0115564_10002819_pt1 | contig 14949 bp, 10 predicted proteins | sample COGITO_mtgs_1105_7_FD_88680 | JGI IMG/M metagenome (GOLD analysis project Ga0115564, IMG submission 88680) | Pelagic marine microbial communities from North Sea - COGITO_mtgs_110523 | ecosystem: Environmental > Aquatic > Marine > Epipelagic | place: Germany:Helgoland, sampling site Kabeltonne...
AAAATGAAATGGTATTATGGATGTTGGATTAGTGAAAAATCGCGCATCGAAACGCATATCTCGGTGTTAAATCGATTTGTTCATAAATGTCCTATTGTTTTAGCACATTTATGGGTTATGATCTTTATAGCCCACCTTCAGTGGGTATGTTCTTTATCGTTTTTTTGTATTTTTGTTTTTTCGTGTTCTTCTACTACCACCTCCAAAAAATGAATATTCTTTACAATTACATGACTTTAATGTATTGTTTTTTTTCGTCTTTTGTTCCGTTACAAATTCATTTGTGATTCCAATTGTTTCTAATAAGTCTATATCAATATCATTGCAAGTCAAATCAACAATCAATACATTTTTTACTTTTATTTTTTTTAAATGTTTCAATAATTCTTCCAGAGAAAACTCTATAAATTCGGTTTTGTATTTATCACTGAAGAATTTATGTTCAAAAGTTTTTGTAAATTCTTTTATTTCTTTGAATTTCGTTGAATTATTGGATCGTACAAGTGCTGTAGCAGACCATCTGTAAAAAATATTTTTTTCTCTTTCTTTATCTCTTTCTCTTGTTTGGTACTGATATATTTTGTTCAAAATTTTATCATTTTTTTCTCCACTTACAATTTTATTTATACGGTGTCTTTTACGATTACACGTTTTTAGGTTATTATTGTACTCACGGATTACTTCTTCATCCAATCCACACCCCCTAACATCTTCATTTATGATATCAACTATATCTTTTTCATCTTTTTTACATTTCTTAACCTTTCCATATTCCTGATCTTGTTCCTTCAATTTTCTCTGTAAATATATTGCCATTTCATCAATTGTTTTCTTTTTTTCTAATGGAGAATTTTTATTTAATCTTATACTTCTAAATAATTTTTCAACTTCATTGTCTTTACTAAATGTACATATTCCTGGAGTAATCTTATTTATTTTTATTACATTTAAATTACTTATTACACTAGAGTTTATATAATTGTTATCATGTTTCTGAGGGTTTTTGGCGTACAACCAATCGTTCACATTTTGATATCCTCCATGTGTATCAATCAATACGATTGCGGTTTTATTCATATTATATATATTAAACATAAAAAAAACTAAATACATTCGTTTTTGCGACTTTGCTTTTTCCAAATATCCAAATATGTAAATTCCCGCAATTTATCGGAAATCGGATTTCCGGAAGTCCTTCCAAAAAAATACATCAAAAAAATACACTTTCTCATTTTACCAAAACAAAACACTTTTACAAAACCCGAAAAACTCAAAAATTGCGTAAATACCGCGATTACCAAAACAAAATTGATATTTATTTTGTTTTGTCTGATAAAAAATGAAAATAAAATGAGACTGTATCTCATATGGGATTTGATTTTGAGAATCCGAAAAAAACAAAAAGAAAATTATGGGAAAACCGGTAATTTCAATGCAAAATCGCATCGATATCGCATCGATTTATATATAAGATGGTGGTTTTTGTTTGAGAAAAGTCGCGCTTCGCGCTCCTGGGCGGCCGTTCCGGAGATCTTCAGTGTTTCCATATATAATTCAAAATATATTCATAAATATAATACTTAAAAATATAAATCGCTCATAGAGTATAACATATTCACATGCTTATTTTGTGGCTATGTATCCTTCATTTGATTCCTTTGATTCCTTTGATTCCTGCGTTTAACATCAAATATAACTACAAAGTTCCATTCATAACAGAAGTGAATAATATCGATATCAATTCAGTCGACATGGATACAATGAAACAGTTGAAACATTTATTTCAAAGCACTCCCGTTTTAGTTTTCAAAAACCAAAGAGTGAGTCCTCAAGCCCATTTCGAGTTTTGTTCAAAGTTTGATTCCAAATATACAACCGACGTAGTACATCCGTTTCCAACAACCGCAGTACCCGAGTGTCCACAAATTGCATTAAGAGGAAAAGGTCAGATCGAAAATATTTTCGGTGTACAAAACCAAATCATTTCCAATCGCGAAACATTTGAATACACACCTGTATGGCATCAAGATTTAGTGGGAACACGCGATCGGCAACCAACCAAAGTAAGTAGTATTTATATGTTGCAACCGAGCAAGAATGGAGGTTCTACCCTCTTTGCTAGTATGGAAAAAGGGTATGAAAATATGAATAATGACTGTAAACATCTATATGATAATCTTCAAGCATGTTATTCAAGTAAATTAGGGTTAAATGCGATTATGGATCATACTGGATATTCTCGAATTGACCGAGAAGTCAATTACAATGTGGAAACCATGAAACAATTACAAGACGATGTAGTGATTCAGCCATTGGTCATTTATCCGGATGAGTCAAGCCGCAAAAGAAGCTTGCTCTTAAGTCCAGATACATTTTGTGGCTTTTTGGGATTGCCATTACAAAAAAGCAAAACCATCATGAACAAAATCATGAGCAATTATGTCCTCACGGAAAGCAATACAGCCGAACTCATATACGAGCAATATGATCTTGTAATGTTTAACAACAGACGTGTGATTCACTCCAGTACGCCAACCAGTGAAATCGAGGGTTCGCGTATTATTTCCATGCTTCTCTTGGATACAAAAGAGCGATTTGTCTCAAATATTCCATTCCCCCTTTCAAGGGGATGCATAGACCTGTACAAAGACAGAGACATATGATATGTGCGAATACGGGTGCGGTGAATTTGTAGATACCGGTGCGATTACTTTTTATTTCCGAAATATTCCACCGACACTTTTTCCCCGATATTTTCATCGAGTCTACTCATATCAACTTGTTCTTGGGCCAAATAATGGGTTAGTTCGGGATTATCGGTGGTCGCGACTTGTACAACGACCCCTTTGTCTACTTTCACAGAAACCATTTTCATGACTTCATATTTTTCACGTTGTATGGCATTGGACAATGGTGCGATCTCTTCGCGTTGTATTCTCACCGCAAGTTCTACATCGTGATTTGCCAAAGCTTCTTTTACGAGTAATAATTTATCTTGTATGAGTTTTTGTTTGTCTCGTATGCTTTCTTCTTTTGTGAGACTAAAGTATTTGTCTTTGTAAATGTTCAACAAATCATGTACTTGTTCGCTGGTAGACTGATAAAGTTTCAATTCTTTTTCAAATAATTTCCCGGAATCTTTTTCGGATATGTATTCAAACACCGTATTCAGTTTATGTTGTATGAATTTCTGTTTCATTTCTTCTATGTCTTCCAGAAATGAATAAAGCAATTTGGTTTGATCCACGAAAAAACCTTTGTGTATGATCACTTTCCAGTCACATGGCTGACTATTTCCACAAATCGCGGTTAGTTTTTCGTCTTTGTTAGAAAAGATCATACCAACCGGCTTCCCACAACCAACACATTTCGGCAGTCGTTTTGCGTTTGATGTTTTGTTTTGACCACGCTTCGTATTCTTGTTTTGTTTTGACCGACTCTGTATGTTTTTCAGGTCTTGGTCATATTTCGATTTAATTCGGTAATATTGTCTCACATAATCCTCGTAATCTTTCAAAGAGGAAATCCGATCATTCTTATGTATTTTCATCCGCACGGTATCCGGTAATTTGATATCGATCACACTATCGGGAACGTTTTCTAATTCCAATTGGTGATTGTGGTTACAGTCTAATACACTCAGATTCGGAACGTTTTTCAAATCCAAATGTCTAATTTGATTGTAGCTACAATGCAGTTCTTGCAAAGATTCGGGCAATCCTTTTAATTCTTGTAGTTTGTTATGTGAAATGCGTAGTATTTTCAATTGAGTGAGCCGAGACAAATCAATCGATTGGATCATGTTCGAGGTAACGTCTAAATATTCGATGGTATCGGGAAGTCCATCAATGGTTTCAAGTAAATTATCATTACACACCATATGTGTGATACCATCTGGGAAATTGTGTATACCCGTGATTTGCCCCTTAGACAACAACAGATGTCGGATCTTGGAAAACCCCATAGACGCTAAAAGTTTGAAGTCGATCGCGCCACTCAGAGGGATTGATATACTGACTTCATTTGTTTTTTTCGTCTTCGTCTGTAATACGGACTCCAATGTCGATTGAGCGGTATTGTTTTCTTGTAGTACTTCGATTCGTTCTGTTTCTTTGTCCATATGTATGTATGTTTCGTATATTATTAATCTAGATATGGATCGAGGTTAATAAAACAAATTTGCGTGTGTATTTGTTTGTAGTTCTGGTACTGGCATTTTGGTGATGGATTCGTCTTCTAAATAATGTTGTTTTTGTTCTTTGAGAGACTTGATTTTTTCTAAAATAAACATTTGGTCTCGCAGTATTTTGTCTTTCTGTTCATTTGGTGTTTTTTTTTGTTTGTACAACAAGTATAATATAAAAACAGTGATAATGCCAAAAAAGCTGACAACTGCTACATTGAAAACAAAACTATAAGTCACCACTCTTTTTTCATGACAATGTCTCAATGTTTGAGACAAATAATGTCCTGCGTGATGTTCAATGAGCTTCGGTGCAACATCCATTTACAATGGATTAATATTTGTTTGCAAGTAAAAATAACACAAATACATAAGATAGTAATGAAAAGCAGATGGCGACTAACCAAGCGGGTACAACTGTTCTGTGTTTATATCCCACACCAAATGGTCTAAATGATCCATCTTCGTTATATGAAATGGCGGGTTTCAGAGCATGATACCCTCCAAACATCATTACAAATATAAGAATGGCGAAATATAATTTATAATTCCGCACGAGTTTGTAAGAGATTAATTTCATGTTGTATGATCTATTATGGTATATGATTATACAAGATAGTTTTCTCATTCATTTTGTTCGTATGCATTTTCAAGTATGTCGTACATATCTTCGTCGGGTTCGTCGTGAAATGCTTCTGCATCGGGGTCGTTTTCTTCTGGCATTTCGAATTCTTGACCTTGATCTTGATCAGGATGTAACAATCTATCCATCACGTCATTTTCCAAAGTGTTCATTTGTTGTTCACTGACCAAAGTGTTCATTTGTTGTTCACTGACCAAAGTGTTCATTTGTTGTTCACTGACCAAAGTGTTCATTTGTTGTTCACTGACCACCGCGCCAAACAATTCGGTTTGATCGTTTCCATATGAAATCAATTTCTTGTTATTCACATTGAATATGCCTAAATGCAACGATTTCATCAACATTTCCGCGCGCCGTTCTTCTTTCGACATTTTCCGGAAATGTTCTTTGACGCTATGTTTTTCTTCTTCCACAGATCGGTCGATTAGTTTCGTAATATCTTTGTAGCTCATGGTACTATACTCCTGCTTCTTTGTCAACACGGTACTCAAGTACACTTCAAATAATTCCCCTAATCGTTTATGAATGGCAATCGTTACATCATCTACCGGAACAAAATCACGGACTTCAATTAGCTCGTCTCTATTGTCATTTTCATCCAGTCTCACCAATTGAAATGTCTCATTTGCAACGACTTCTTCTGTGGCTAATTCGAGGTGAATATGAAACACCATTAAACACAAATACTGAAACAATCGTACATATAGTTTTGTGTTTTGTTCAGGGAAAAAGCCATAGAAAAACTTCAAAATGCTCGAAATCTCGGACAACAATGGTTTCGCATGATTCATGAGTGGAGTTAAATGTGAATCTTGATAGAACGGGTCTAATGATTTGTTTATATCACTGATAAAACTGACTAGGTTCAATGTATCAGTGGGGGTGATCGCCCAGTGTTTCGGGATATTATACGATTTATGGGACGCGTTTTCGTGGTTTCGGCTATAATAATTCGTCATTCGCAATGGGTATTCCACACACAACGCGTACAAATAATTTTTCATAAATGTACAATATGAGACATAATCTACAGTGGCCTCGTCTGGAAACAACTTACTAAAAATAGACATAAGTTTAGTCTCAGAAAAGCCGTGTAATCTTTGTTCTTTTAAAAATGTTTCTAGCTTTCGTTTTTGTTCAAGTATCTCTGGTGTTACAAAATTAATGAAATTGTCTATTTTACGTTGTGTGGGGGTTTCTTCTTTTTCTTTTTCTTTTTCTTTTTCTTTTTCTTTTTCTCTTTCTCTTTCTCCTTGCGGATTCTCTTCGCCCTCTACAACAAATATATAATCTTCTTTTTCGATCTCATCCATTTCTTCTTGATCGTGATCAAAGAATTTCCAAAACATGTCCACAAATTTGGTCAGACTTTCAGGAATCTTTTTGTATTCTTGAAGTTGCGTTTGGATTGTGGTGAGACTACGGTTCATTTCAGCTTTAAAATTGACATCATATAATCGCACTTGTACGTTGTTCCGTTTGTTAATCATTTTCATCATTTCAATGAATTTTGTCTCGGATAGACGGTGATTGTTGTTTTTCAGGAAATCGATTTTCTCTTCGATGGATGCATCTTTGTTGTAATTCTCCGGTTTTTCACCACAAATAACTTGTAAATCGACCGGTACTGGGATAGTCTCATTGTCTAAGAAACAATACTGAATAAATGCTTGGTATAGAATTTTATCATTAAACGATTTGAACACGTTTTGTTTGACGAATTTCCGGTCTGTATCGATGGATTCTTTTTGTGGTTTTTGTTGGAAAAAATAGGCTTTCGACAAGAACTGTATGTCTCGTACTGCGAGTGAATTTGCAATACATTGTTTGACATATCGTTTGATACTATCATCTTCGTTCGTAAAATATTGCAAAGGAGTTTCAAATGATTTCCCATTGACACAACACGCATTTTGTAAAAACGGGATTTTCGATTGTGTGATCAAAAGGGCTTCTTGTTGATTGACGTATGTTTTGATCGACTCAATCACTGCGGCAGAAAACAAATCGATTTTATGATTCAACACACCAATATGATCCCATTGTGCTTTTTTGCCTTGTTTCAAGGTTGCCATCAACTCGTTCTGGAATCCCTCAGATACGTTATGCAATGGTGTTTTGCCATTTGTCACACTAAATGGAACAATAATGGGTGTAAACCGATGCCAAGTTTTCGCAACATCCAATGATTCTGGTATTTCGAATTCACCGACATGTTCCCGGTCATACACCCGTTTTTTATCGAGAATGTTTTGCGAGTACGGATGAGGGACGACGAATCTTTCCATCATATCTTTCAAGTTCCCTTCCATGACATTCGCCTTTTTTGAGACAGTATTCCACGGGAGTGTATCAGACTCTTTCGATTTTTTGCGCAAGATACATGCGAAATATCCAATCGTAGACATGTCATCCATTCCGGGTTGTAATGGATATCCATGAAAGGACTGTATACAACCTGGGAATGTTTTCCGGCGTTTCACAGAAGGAGTGAGACATTGAACGGCAATGATGGTACTACAAACTAATATTTCCAACTTTTTCGTGGCAATGAATTTTTTGTAGGGAGGCAATTTGATTTTCTTTTTCTCCGCCTTTTCTCGTTCCTTTTCATAACGGGCCTCGCTCAAAAACACTTTCTTTTCTGTTCTCAAACTGTTGCAAAGTTGTAGTACCATTTCTTGGATCGATTCTATTTCAATGTCTATTCCTTCTCCTTTTTTACAGATCGCTTGCAACAAATTATAAAAGTACTGAGTCTCTTGGTCAAAATGATATACTTTCTTTTGTTGCTTTAATGAGACATCGACTTCCATTTGATTATTTTCATCGAGAGCCAGCTCTTCGAATGCGACTTCTAAGTCGTCTTCGTCGACATCTCGTCCACGCCCGTAATCTTGGTTCGAATCTTCTTGATATTCGATGTTTTTCAGCACGCATCCAGTTTCTTTGTCATAAATATATTCTCCGTCTTCTTTGCCGACAGTTCTACACAAATGTTGTAATACTTTGTTGTATTCGTTGTTTTGGAATGCAATCGCCAATAAATACAAAGAATTCTCCACGAGTTTCGCGTTTGTTTTGAGACAATATTTCCAATGTGGGTTTTCGGATGGCAATGGATCACGGCAGTAGTTGTGTACCATTTTGATGAGGTATTCTTGTTTTTTGTAGAAATCGAAGTTTGGTTGAACTACAAGATCATGTAAGTATTTATAAGGCGATTCATTCGATTCAATAAAGACAGCGGTTTGTCCTAATGCAAATGCTTTCAGATCAAAGATGAATTTGGAGAACGTTTCGGACGACAATTTATTTTCCAGTTTGGTTTGTAGTTTTCGTATGTATGTGTCGAGTCTCTTTTTCTTTTGTTCGATTTCTTCGGTATATCGTTCGGAGAATTCATTCATGATTTCTTGTTTGCTTTGTTTCCGCATCCGTGGTCGTGCATTATGGATTACATTTTCGCATGTATCTTCGTGTTTATAACACGAATCTTTGATATTGCACAACAACGTATTCGAATCAATGAAGGCGTTTTCATCGATGTCTTTGTCGTATATCCACACGTGTTTCATTCGTCTGTAATAATTCACCGTTCTGCGTACATCGGCTTCCACATGAAGTTCACCTTGTTCTTTTTCAGATAGACCGGATTCATCCCCGTCTATAAATTGCGGGCGTAATTCTAAGATCGCATAATCTCCTTCCTGTACTACTTTTTTACCTCGCATCAATGTCTGTACCATAGTTTCGGACATGGACCGAGGACATTTATGTTTCAAAATGAGTTTTTCCGCCAAGAAATCAACAAACACTTCGTTGTCCATGGCCTCTTTCTCATTTTTGTATTGTTTGATGATATCATAATTGGTGTCGTCGAATTCATCGTCGTATTCTAATTCTCTCGTATCATTGTCGTCTTGTAGTTCTTTTATGCTCGAATATCGTTTGGACAAATTCTTTCTCAAACACATCCCTTTCGTGACTGGAACGAATTCTTCGTCTTCGTCAAAGTCTTCTGGTAAGATTTCGGTAGGGCTTACTAGTTCTAAGTTGGTAATTTGTATGATTTTGTCCAACAAAGCCCCATCGTCTTTCAACAACATACTGTGGAGTATTTCATTGTTGTTCATGGTAGATTCATCGATATGGTAGTTTGTAAACAGAGTATGAAAATATTCAAAATGATCGGACAACAAATTCACTCCTATTTTGTTATATACACTGGAAACCTTGACTGATCTTTGCCTGAAATTGGATACTTTCAATTTGTTGTAGTCTTGTAGCTGAGACTGATACCGATTGACATATTCTTGTATGTTGTCTCGAATATTGAATTTAATTGTTTCACCCGCTTTAAACGAGACATCTTTATGGTATATGTAAAACGGTTCTAATGCTTCCATGTATTGCGACAGATTATAGATATGTTCATTGTTTTTAACGAACCGATGGATGATCGTAAAAATGCTTGGTATGCTTTGTTGCAAGAATAGATTGTATTTCTCTGCATCGGTTTTGTCTTCTAGTAATTCTTGGAATGGGTCTAGTTTTACATGTCTCAATGAATTTTGAAGCGGAATGATCGGATCATTCATTGAATCCGGTTTTGCGTTTTCGACTACCACTTCGTGTACATTCATTGATCTCGCCATTTTGGTGGTAAGCAATGCAGAAGGATACAACATATTCAAGTGTTTGTTCGATTTCTGCAAGATGGAAGAGCTAGGCAAATAAAGTTTGGTATAATCGATCACATTGCTAGGCATGTACAACAAAGAATTTACTGCCGCTTGGTCGCATTCATATAATGTATCTAAATTTGTCTCGCGTTTACGTGGATCATACAATGGAAAATCAACTTCTCCCATGTAGCGGTTTGTATGGAACAAATAATTCTGTGTCGTGGACTGTGTCGTGGATTCCTTTAGATCGACTACACTGGAGGTAAATTTCCCGTCATTGGATACAATTAAATCCATGTCACACCCGATATCCACGTCTTTTAGAATGGTATTTGTCGCGGTCCAATCGTACGTAAATGGTCTTGTCAAATTCCCCCATTCTTGATGTAATCCTTGATATTTTACGTTTTCATTGTTGTTGTAGTTGATACGCATGAAATCGGTTTCGAAATCGTTTTCGTTTTGAAGGGATTGAAACGTCGTGGTAACAAAATAATCGAATGCGTTTCGGTTCTGTGTTACATCATAAATCCGTCTATATTGAGACACAACTGGCTTGATCCATGGTATTTGTCGATCCATTTTCAATAACGCATGTACAAGTGGTTTGTCTACCAACGGATTTTTCCGTATGAACCCAGATACTTGTCGAAATTCATCATATGTTGAATATAATTCCCGGAGTTCTTGAAATCGCTGTATATGGGTGTAGATTTTCCGTAATACGCGGTCTTTTCGGTTCGAGTCTGAGACAGTGGCCAACAAATCATCCAACAAGTGATTGATTTGTGTCTCCAATTTGTATTTTGTGAATTGAGAAGGTCGGTCTACTTGGTATTCGATCACTTCCTCTTCCTCTTCTATTATTTTGGATTGATTCAATAGTTCGCTTAATGTGTCTTGGTAGTTCTCGTCGACTTTACTGTTTTGAGGCAAACTCACAAGAATATCCCCATTGTCTTGGTAAGTCATATTCAATTCTTCTGCGGCATCCTCTAATAATTCTTCTGGATTTTGAGACATATCTGAATCGTACGTACTTGGTTTATCGCGAATGCATATTTTTTGTAGAGGAATATGTTTAGGAATACCTTTGTATTCAAAGTCGAGATACAATGCTTCATTTTCGGGGTAAGTCAATAAAGCGATCATATCTTCTTCTAAATTGGTGATTTGTGCGGTGACGATGGCGGGTATATCGCCTCCAAAGTCGATGGTAATCCACGTACCTGGAAAGAGTCCATTTTGTCGTGCATATCCCTTATGAATGCTTCGATTGACGATTTGGATTTGTTTGATATCATCATCGAGGAGTTTCCCTTTTACAATGGGCAATACATGGACTTGCATACTGCCAATATGAATGAGTTCCATGGTCACTTTTGGGTCAATATATGACACATAGAAACTGGATTCATGTAACTTGTGTGTCTCGGAGGATACGATTTTCACAATATCTCCCAACTGGATTATATTTTCACTTTCATTTTCCATATTACTAAAAGCCTCGAAAATATATGTAATATAATGACATATATTTTTACATACTAAATCCACAAAATGACATTTGGTTAAATACCATTATTTTTCCCTTTAGTTAATATATAAAAAATGGGGTTTACCGATACCGTATCTTACTACTTAGATCCATATAGATATTACTATATTGGGTTTGTATATGCATTGATATTTTTCTTGATCATTTGTGGAATTTCTTATTATGTGTATCAAAGTGATTTCGTGAAACATTACAACAATCCAGGAACGAGTGATATTCCAAATACCAGTGCAGGGAAAGGAGACAATTCGATCATGTTCTTTTACACGAGATGGTGTCCACATTGTAAAACAGCAAGACCCATTTGGGAAACGTTCAGCGCCAAGTACAACAAACAGTTTGTCAATGGGTATAAATGCAAGTTCTTAGAGTACGATCTAACAGACGAAAATAAACAAGAAACAAAAAAAGTCATGGAGGATTACAATATTGAAGGGTTTCCTAGTATTAAAATGAAAATAGGGAACGATTTAGTCGAATTTGATGCGAAGATAACCACAACGGCTTTGGAGGAATTCATTCAGAATGTCACAAATGATTAATCTTTTGTCTCAAGATTCAACCCATTTTGTTCCATGTATTTATGTGCGTATGTTTCTCCTAAACGGATCAATCGTTCTCGTTCTTCTTCACTGTCTAAGAGTCGGACAATATCGTAAAACCCGCCTTCAAAATCAATATATATTTGTGCTGGAACACCAGTCTTGTGTTGTTCTTCTTTCGTTTTACACCAAACACGCTTTAACAAAAAGAATAGGTAATTCACTAATTTAAATTTTTCATCCGGGTTCATAAAGGTTGTAATGGTCGTATCATCATTCCTACGGCTTTTACAAATACCTAAAATCTCGTCTTTATTGTACCCCTTGTCGACGCATCTTTGAATGGGATAATTTAGTAGTGATGCTCCGTCGAAATACAAAACGCCATTCACGTTTAAGGGAGGGAATAACAATGGTAAGCAACTAGATGCGTAAATCACATCCATCAATTTCCAGTCTGGATGTGTGACATGAGAAAAGTCCTCGATTTCGTATTTGTTGAGATTTGTGATGAAATAGTGTATTTCAATATGACAATAATCAAAATACTCTTGTAAGGTCATATTAATATCCAACTCTTTTGCTTCAAAAAGAGGTTTGAATGTGTTAACGATTGCCGACTTATTAAAGATACCTCCATTATGTATCGAATTCACAACTGTTTCGAACGACACTTTATAGATATTTCCCCATGGTCTATTGATGATAAAATCATACAATGTATCGTAGTCATAACCCAATGTAATAAGTATTGCAATATATGTACCAATGGATGTACTATAAATCGTTTCTATGTTGTCCATTGAAAACACTTGATTGTCTTGTAACACACGAAGACAACCTAAATAGGCAAACCCCCCATTTGCACCACCTGATATTACCAAATGCTTGAATTTTGATTGTTTTTTCTCTGTGTCTTCGGTCATTTTATTTATTATGGAATTATATTTATTAAGTTTATTCGAAAAATAATATGAGTTTGTAAGTTGTAACCACAAAAAAAATGTATATGTGAGGAATATATACATTTATACTAACTATGTCTTATTTTATTTTCGCGAATGATGAAGAATCTACATCCAAGGTGAACATAGATGAATTATATGAGAAAAAACAAGCACGAGATCTGAAACAACTGTCTATTTTCAACAAAATATTGAATCGTGTCCACCATCGTATACGTTTGACTGGACGTAACAAACGAAACGAGACACATGTATGGTTTAATGTTCCGGAATACATATTTGGCGAACCGGTATATGACAAAGGAGAATGCATTGCGTATGTGGTAAACAAATTAGAAGAGAATGGGTTTTTAGTGAAATATATGCATCCAAATACGATTTTCGTCGCATGGAATCATTTTGTCCCGAGTTATATACGCACCGAGTTTAAAAAGAAAACGGGCAAATTAATGAACGAGAAAGGGGAAATTACTGATCCAAAAGAAAAAGAAGCTTTAGTCGATGAAGATGATGTGAATGCAGGGATTTTTAATGATTCTCGGGGACAACCGCCTCCTAAGAAAGAGCAAAAAGACTACCGTCCAATTGACAAATACAAACCAACCGGTAAATTCATCTATGATCCCAATATTTTAGAGCGGATTGATAAAAAGGTTTCGTTTGGCTGATTTGTGGTTCTCAAGGTTTCTTTTTCTTTTTCTTTGTCCCTCTTAGACCCAATCGTCGACAGTTTTGGAACAATTGTTTTTTCATTAATATGTTTTCGTATGTTTTTCGTGTGCCTTTGTCACCCTTAGATTCTGTTTTAATGATATTTTGAGACGCATTTTCCAATTCTTTTAATAACAAATCACGCATGATTTTGGGGTCTAGGAGTTTGATTAAATATCGATCTAAAATGCCACAAATATGTCGTTTGACATCTGGATGGTCGACAGCGTTCTTCATCGTATTTATGGTATCTGCGTCTTTGAATTTGTCTGTGAATATTTGGACGAATTCATCTTTATCCGTTTCGAATGTTTTACTTAAATTATTAAATGTATCATTGATAGAACCCTGTGTAGCTTTGTCGATTGGTTCTTCTCCTGAAATTCTATTTGCATAATCTTTTGATCCTTGTTTTGCGTCCACCCCAAACTGTTTAACTTTCGAAGGTATTTTTTTTATATTTTCTATGTCTCCTTTAATATCGTCTTTAAAATTTTGAAGCCTCTCTAATGGATTAAATCCACCAACGGTAGCTTCAGGCCTCTCTTTCATCTTATTTTGAAAACGTTTTTCATTCGCTTCCTGTATTAGATTTTGTCTTTTCCCTGTTTTGTTTCTCTTTTGTAAAATATTGTGTTTAATCGTTCGCCTGAGTCTTTTGTCTCTATCTTTGTCTATATTTCCCTTAAAGGTATTTTTCAATTTGTCTCCAGATTTTGATACAAAGTCCATAACTGAAGACGAAGCACTGATCATATGACTGATTCCTGGTGTATTTTTAGTACGTTTACAGTTCGATTGATTGCGTTTTCGAATGTATCTTGGATTCAGTGTGGAAATGGCTTTCTCTAAATCTCCGACAAATGTCACCCTTTCGAGTATTTTCACTGCTTTGTCTTTAATGGCGTCCTTGATTTGTTTGTTTTCTAATAATGTCTGTATCAAATTACAATATGTTTTATTCATGACTTCATCCATTTTGTGTTTGATTCTTCCTCTCAAAATAAAAGAAACATAGAATTCTATTTTTGAATCTGTGGAAACCATTGGACCGGAATTTTCTTTTTTGTCGTCTTTGTCTTCTTTTTTGTCGTCTTTTTTATCGTCTTTTTTGTCTTTTTTGTCTTTGCCTGTGATCGCTCCTTTTGCTGTGTTGATCGCTCCTTTTGCTTTGTTGTATATTGAACTCATTGTACCAGATATTTTATATACTACAAGAACATTTTAAGAATTGCATTTGTTTCTTGACTTACTTCGGTTCTTTGGGTTGCATCGTTCTTTCAGTATCGCGTCTTTTATATCATCATAGTTACCAAACATGTTTTTTACAATTTTATCTCTTGTTTCTTCAAGATCTTTTTTATCCTTCTCCTCTAAAGAAAACCTATACGATGCGCGATAAAACGCATTTTCAATCACGTCTGTAAACACATGATCAAGTAGTTTATTTTCGATTGCATTTTTGATTCGTAGTTTTGGTTCATATAAGAAATTAGAAACCGCTCTAGAAAACATATCAATTTCCCCACCTTGTTGTTTTCTTTTCCTGGTTTTGTTCTTGCCCCCTTGTTTCGGTTTTTTATTTTTAATTTTCGCAGTATATTTTGGTTTCATATGATTTAAGTGATGTTCGACTGAATCTTCGTCCATGTCCTGAAT
>Ga0115564_10002827_pt1 | contig 14916 bp, 14 predicted proteins | sample COGITO_mtgs_1105_7_FD_88680 | JGI IMG/M metagenome (GOLD analysis project Ga0115564, IMG submission 88680) | Pelagic marine microbial communities from North Sea - COGITO_mtgs_110523 | ecosystem: Environmental > Aquatic > Marine > Epipelagic | place: Germany:Helgoland, sampling site Kabeltonne...
CTTTATTCTTTATTAATTTGATATTGTTAGTCATAATATTATGTATAACATCTACCATTAAAGTACCACCAGTTTTTTTAGTTCTTTTAATAATATCGAACATGCTATCAGTTTTTAAAATCTCAACAGATTTTTGACCAAGTATATCACCATTGTCTATTTCATCATCCATGTAATGAACGCTAGCACCGGTTTCTTTCTCGTCATTAAATAAAGTCCAAAAACTAGGTAAAATCCCTGAGTATTTTGGCAATAAAGAACAGTGCAGGTTTATACAACCTTTTTTAGGTAAAGATAAAAGTTCCGATTTAAAAATAGAGGGAGCGGAAAATGATACAATTAAATCTAAATCTAAATCTTTTAATTTTGAAATAAACTCTTTGTTATTAACGTTTTTTTCTTTAAAAAAAGGTAGATTATTATAGTTACAAAATGCCTCTACACTTTTTTTATTTTTCAATAATTTAGACCCTAAAAGTAAATCAAATATGTTTTGTATTTTATCTTTAGTCAAAATAAGCCCCATCTTAGCAACTTGAAAAATCCCAAAGTTCCTAATAAATAAACCCTTTTTTTCTGAAAGGGAGTTATTTGACTTAATTACACATGCACCACTAATTTCTATAAAATTAGCATCAGCTAATAATTGCATATTTTTTGGAATTACTAGACTATCTTCTTGAGTTATTATAAATATCTTAATTTTCGTGATATATTGTATATTATTTTAATTAAAAATATTGGCATGAGCCTAACTGAACATCGTATTGAGCAATTAATACAAAAATCAAATAATGAAGTCAATTTTGATTTAAACAAATATCTCTGCATTAGAAATTCTTGTTTAAAATAAAACCATCCTCTACGCTTTTCAAACATTAAGTCTCCTATTCTCACATCAACTGTTATGTCATCAATATTCATAAATTTAAAACCATATTTCAGCATCCTAGCCCATAAAAAATAATCTTCAAAAGATTTAAAATCCTTATAACCACCAGCGTCAATTATACTTTGTTTTTTTGCACATATTGTAACATGATTCATTGGGTTTTTTTTTCTTAAATCTAACAAAATATCATCATGTAACAATTTAACTTTTCTAGTTTGCCTATTTTTACTGTTATCGAAAAACTCCTCATAATGTGAGCCATAAACGTCGTGGTTAAAGTTATCTTTTAAAACCCCCCTCTTCATAATCTCTACTCTATTGATTCTAGAAATATCATCTGAATCCATTCTCATAATCCACTCATAGTTACAAAACTTTAGACCTTCGTTTAAAGCTAGTCCCAAACCAATATTTGTTTTTAGCTGAACTGTAACAATTTTTAAATCTCTACAATTTTCTTCAAACTCACTTAAAACATCATCTAATTCTAATGTAAGCAAACCATCTTTTACAATTATAAATTCATCAACTTTAACACTCTGATTTTTTATACTGTTTAATGCTTCTATTAAATATTCTGCTTTCTCTTTTTCATAAACTGACATTAAAACTGAAATTTTCATAATTTATTTACACTATAAAAATATTTATAAACTTGATTTAATATGTTTAAAGCCCCAATACTCGGAAACAAGTTGATGAAAAATATCACTTTCAATAAATTCATCGTACTTAATTTCATTTTCTAATTTCGATATTTGACTAATATACAAATCTGTTAAAATACGTTCACCAAATTCTTTTTTAAAATTTTCTTTAGAACCTTCATAAGTAAAAGATTTTTTTATTGCAAATATCTTTTTATTAAGAAAGGTAATATAACCTATATGAGTACCAATAAAATCAGTCACTACAAATTTAGAATCTAAAATCAATCTTTTTAGTCGATTTAAAAAATATTTATCCTCCATGAGACCACAAGTTGTATAATTCAGATTATATCCTTTTACTGTGTTAAAGTCATTTGGATGTATTAGTAATAGTGATTTAATACCAAATTTTTTTTCTAGTGACAAAACATGTTTATTGAGATTATAATTCTGTTTTAATTTTATTCCTTTAGCAGAATGTGTTATCATAACTAGAAAGTATTCTTCATCAAAATAATGATCTTCTATAGGTTTTACATAGTGAATATACGGTCCAATTAGAATTTTATTCTTATTGTTAGAACAAATAACCTCTCCTCTAAAATCTGAAAAAGAAACAACACTTTTAATCCAGCTCTTTTTTAGTCTTTCTTGAAAATATTCTCCAAAATACAACCCATGTTCACAAAAAACTTCATCACTTGATATATTTAAATTTTGTAGAACTGTTTTAATAGAATAAAAATTATTATCAGGAATTATACTTAGGATATCTTTAGTATAAAGATTATTATAACTATCTATATCTCTAATTAAATATGGAAAATCTTTAGAGAAATAGTTTATAAAACACCTGTAAGGTTTGGATAAAATTGCTAAGAATTTATATTTAAAATATAAATTCTTAAATAAGTTTGAAAAAAAAATCATTTATTATGAATCTACTTTTTTAATTTTGTAACTAAGAGTTTCAGGTGATGTGAAAATTAAATCTGAATACTCCTCCTTCTTGAATTTGTTTAATTCTCGCCTTACTAGCTTCAGTATTATGGACATTAACCAAGATCTTTTAATAATTTTTACGAATCTTTACTTTATTTACATAAACTTATCAGCCTATGTCATTCAAGATACGTGTTTTTTTGTACCCCCTTCGAATGGTAATTAGCAGACTAAATATTATCGCAATAAAAAAACCGATAATTAAATTAATAAATGCTTGACCAAACGAATGTCTAATGAACATAGGTCCTTCTCCAATAACCAACAAAAGTAAGGTATTGTAGATATACACATCTCGAAAAATCTTTAAAACCAACTTTAATGCCAATAAAATTAATGATAGGACAATCAGACCGTACATATTGCTGAAGTAAAGAGCACTGTTAGAACCTAATCTTGATCCAGAATTTAACATTTCTATTGGCAGGCCTTTTTCAGCAATTAATTCTATTGAGCTTGATGAACCATATATAGATTTGAATAAAGGGAGTGATTCAGATAATAATTGAATGAATTGAAAATCACTTACATAGCTTAAATATCCTGCAATATAAATAGGGAACATGTGGCGGACGGTATAGATTAATGTATAAATACTGTCACTAAAGGGCAAGTTACCTGCTTTAATTGGCTGAAGAATATAAACCATTAAAAAAACACTTCCTATAAAAAGCCATATCATCCTTACCGTTGACATTCGACTTAATAGAGGTAAAATCCATAATAGAATAATCACCACAAAATGATAGCGATCGTAACCATAAACAAGTTTCAAAAACGCAATAACAGCTAGAATAAAAAAGATTAAATTTTTCGGGCGATAACTTCCAATTAACATCAAGAAAATAACATTCGTAATCATTCCAAAATATCCTAGCGGTATAAATAAATAAATACTGTAAAGTAGAATTATTGAAAAATTCGTTAAGTTACTTGACACTTTGCTTTGAACGATATAATTTGTGACAGAAAGGGATTTATAGATCAAAAACCCTAAAATACAATGTCCTACTAGGGTAGTAAAAAAGAAAATTGTAGGAATATTATGCGAATTAAAGAAGTGCATGCGTATGTACCCATTAGGGATTGAGATCAAAAATGGTATACCATAGAACACAAATGGAATAATACAGTATAGTATAAAAACTATCCTTTTAATATTTACGTTTTTGTCCATCTTTATTTTTTGAATGTGGAACTTTTTTCTAAAAAATACATTAGAAATACAATTGAAAAAAAACAAAAATATATGTCATTATTATATATTTTTTATCATTTCAATATATTTTTGTAAAAAAGATTCAAATTTATATTCTTCTTCAAACAATTGTCTTGATTTTTTTGACATTACTCTAAGTTGGTTAACATTTAAAGAACGTAAAACTGAAGACAACTCTTTTGAATCTGGTGAAATCACAAAACCATTTAGATTAGAAACGGGTTCAGGGCAACCAGCTATATCAGTAGTAATTATAGGCAACCCAAATCTTATTGCCTCTAAAATTGATAAAGGCAGACCTTCACTATTACTCATTAATATAAAAACATCTGAAGCTAATAAGAATTCATTTACCTCGTTCTCATTTAAATTTCCTGTAAAAGTAACATTTTTATCTATATTCAATTCACGTGTTAAAAGTTTAAACTCTTGAAGTTGTGGACCATCACCCACAATAGTTAAATGATATTTAAGCAAAGATTCAGAAGCTAAATTATGAAGGGAATTAATAATAATGTTTTGCCCCTTTCTATGAGAAACTGTCCCTACACAAATTAGATTAATTAAATCTCCAGGATTATATAACTTATGGTTTTCTTTGTCTGGAATTCCGTTAGATATAACTATTGAGTTGTTAGAATATTTAGAATATAATCTTGAGAAATTTTTTTTTCCGTATTTAGCAATAAAAACAAAAAGAGTTACATCTTTAAACTTTTTAATTAATTGTTTTTTATACAACGAAAATATAGCACTATTTTTTAAAGAAGGGAATTTGACTTCAGACATGCTAAAGGGATCACCGTCATTATGTTGAAATAAAATGATCTTTTTTCTTTTTAAGGAAAAAAGTGAATAGAAATAAAAGGAGGATAAATGGTCAAAAATGACAATATCAGAACTATTATTTTTTAAAATATACTTCAAGGTAAATAAAAGAATAACTAATTCATTTTTTAAAGTATATAAAAATGCATTATTATTAATATTGTCTTTATTTATGGCTGAAATTTTAAATGTAGATTTATTAATCTTCTTTTTTTTAAAAAAAACATTTAAGATAATATTATTACTAGTAAAAAAATCTTTAGAATTATTTATTCTTTTGATAATTTTTGACGGACCGATAGACGATTCGATATTACCAGGGTACACTATATCAACCTTAATCACATTTTTTTTGTTTTCCATAATAAATAAATAAATTCGGTAAAATAGCTCAAGATTGTAGCGGCAACAACCGAATAAAGAGGATTAATAAATTGAAATAATAAAATTACTGAAGTCAAAAAAACTAGGGCAACAATTATAGATGAATTAAAAATTTCTTTTGATTTATTAAAAACTAGTAATCCATTTGAAACTGTAAAACTAGAGAGATTTAAAAAAACTAATGAGATAGTTAAAACATAGATAATATTTAGGTTAATACTTAAATCAGTAATAAATGAAATAACAATAGGTAAACTAGTTATAAGAATAAGCCAAAAAACAATTGAAACAAAGAAAATAACTTTTAGATTTTTATAAAAAAAGATTACGTCTTTAGACATCTCTACACTTTTTTTTATAATTACGTTTGAGTAGATACTTATGGGACGAGAAAGTAAATTAATAAATTTCATTCCAAGATCATATTCAAATAACATAGATTTTTCGGAGTAATAACCAATAATTAAATAGGAAAGTTTATCCTTAATTATTCCTACAATATTTTTTTTAAGAAAAGAAATATTTTCATTCCAAACAACAAAAACAGAACTAAAACTTATTAATCTATAATAATTGTTATTTATTTTTCTTAATACTATCAAGGAATAGATACCTCCAATAACGTAAGAAAAAAAATACACTATAGGGACTAAAAACAAGTATTGAAATTGATATAGAACAGAGAAAAATAAAAGAATTTGACTTATTGATACTAAAAAACCAATCTTTGATAAATCTTTAAATTTACCCATACCTATGAATAAAAAATTAGGAATTAAAATTGTCTGGATATTTATTAAATAAAAACAAATATGTAATAAAGGGTTAGAAGAAAAATTAAAGCTGATTAAAGAATAGAAAAAGCCTGTAAAGACAAAAGCAGAGACTTTAATCAAAAAACTAGAATTGAAAAATAAAACTGAATCTTTATTTTTTGCTATATTTTTAGCACCCATATTTTTGTATCCAAAATCTATGAAAACACCAGCTATTAATGCATAAACCCTTGCTAAAACAATTTCTCCATATCCTAATTTACCAAAAATATCTAAAAATAATGGTATAATTATTATAGGTATAATTACCAATAAAAAATCAAAAATACCATAATTAAGATAATTTAGAAGTATTGATTTATTATTATTATAAAAACCTCTTAAACCCATTAATCAGTGTATTGATTTAAAGCATTTTCCCAAATTAAATACCTTTGATTATCAATGAATTTTTTAGTGTATTTGTACAAAGGAATAACCTTATTGTATACATTTAATTTTTTCGCGTAAATTAATAGTGAACTTGCAATTGATATTACAATATTATTACCGTTTACAAATTCTTTTTCTAAAATAAAGTTGTCAGATAAAATTTTAAATTGAAAATTTTTAAAACTATTTTTAAATATATTTTTACTCTTTTCAGATTGAAATGGATGGAATTTTATATAAAATATATCTTTAATATTTTCCTTTTCAAGAAAGTCTTTATAAATATTTGCTGCAATATTTGCATCTAAAACACCTTGTTCTTCTAATGCACTTAAACAAATTATATAAGTTTTATCGTTGCTGTTTTTTAATTCTGGTTTTAGAACTAAATCGACAACTTTAATTGATTCTTTAGGACAGTAATTTAAAAATGAATTTTTTGTTATCCCAAAAAAATAGTACTTATCTAAAGTTCTCTTTTCAAATGCCGAATTAGGAAGTATTAGTCTTTTATTAATGGATTTAGAAAAAAACAAAAAACAAAACATATTTATAATTTTATAGGGCCATTTTAATTCTAAACTGTATTTTAAATTAAATATCTCTTCTGACAAATGTGCATCCATACTTTCTTCGACATAAAAAGTTTCAATACAATTGTAATGTGTTGAAATCATGTTTAAGTAATAATGTCTACTATTTTGACAATAAAATTGAAATTCAGATCCTAATGTATGTTCTAAAATAAAACCATCTAAAACCTTAATGATTTTTTTAACTTTAATCCAATTAAATTTATGGAGTTTTCTTACATAGAAATAATCAAATTGAACTATTTCATTTGGTAATCTAACCATAGAAAAATTATTTGATATAGATAACGGAATTTCAAGATCTCTAAATAGTATAAATAATACGTCCTTATGATTTATTTTTTTAAAAGAAATAACACCTAATGATGTCATTAAATTAGTATTGCTATGTATTTGAAAAATATATTTCAAAAAATTTAATTTTTTATTGGAAAAATAAAATTGGAAAAATTATTTATATACCCATCAAGTCCTTGAATCTCAATATTATTATAACCTAAAAACTTAATGTTATTGACTTTTGCTGCCTCGAAATCATTTATACTATCACCAATTAACATACAGGTATTAACATCATATGAATATTTAACTAAAACATCTTTAACCAACTCGTTTTTAGGTGTTGGAGATCCATTTATTGAAATAAAAAAATCACTTAGTTTTAAGGATTTACACAAATAACGAAGTTCTTCACCATCTGAGCCAGAAACAATATGAAAATTATATTTATTATAATTCCTTTCTATAAAATTTACAGAATCTAAAATTAAATTACTAGTGTTTGTCAGTTCTTTTCTCATAATAAGTGAGAATTTATGTGCGTACTCTAGCACACCTTCATCTGATATAGGCTTTCCTAATACTACTTCAAAGAAATATCTAATTTTCACATAACGAGATAATCCTCCATTTTTTCTATGATACTCCAGTAACTGTTCAATTAATACTGGATCGAAATCTTTAAATATTTTTTCAAAACCTGAATCTCTTACTTTCATAGAGTCAAGAATAACACCATCAAAATCCCATAATATTGTTTTTTTCATCCTTTATCTTTTCCTTCTAATTTAATTAATTCTGCTTCAACTTTTACTACATCTTGTATAATATCAACTGCAAGGGAACTCCCTGAAGTTTCTACCATCTTAATAGGAATATTTAATTCAAAAAACCTTAAAATTTCAATATCTTCAAATCCTTCAACCTTTGACTTTTCTTGTTGATTACCAAAAGCTTTTAATTCTTCTTGGGTGAATGCATAAATACATACTTGTTTTTTATAATCTGGATGATGGGGTTTCTTCAAACTTTTAATCCCTGGAACAGGCAACCTCGACATGTATAATAAATCATTGAATTTATTGGTTACTACTTTTGGAATATTCACATTATGAGGATCTTCGTCAGGAGCTAAAGAACACATTCCGTTAATCACAGAATTCATATTCTCTTTTTTTGTGTCAATAATTTTTTGGATGTCTTGTGGATTCAATAAGGGTTCATCTCCTTGAACATTAACGTAGATATCTGCTTTAATTTGTTTTGAAAAATCGTAGACTCTATCTGTTCCTGTAAGACAATCTGAAGATGTCATAACTACCTTGAACCCGTATGATTCTACTAAATCTTTAATGCGATTATCGTCTGTGACAATATATGTGTTCTCTTTATTTATTGCTTTCTCTACAATTTTTGCAACACGAATAATCATCGGAACTCCATTCAGTTCTACTAAAGGTTTTCCTGGAAATCTAGATGATTGATACCTTGCGGGAATTACTCCTATAATTTTCATTTTAACAAACTATATATAGATGAATGTTTCAGCTTTTGATATTTTGAGGGAGTAAGGGAACGAACTTCTATATTTTCGATTTTCAAAAAATCGAGAAATACGTTTTGATTTTCTTGTACGAGTTTGAATTGACTCTTATTAATATTGGTATCATAGCCATCAAAACCAATAAAGTAAACATTATCTACTTCTAGGTTAATAGCTAATTGAATTGCAATTGCTAGTGGTGAATCATCTGAAGCTTTTGTGAAATCAATGCTTGGTAATTCATAAGATAGCGCCATAGTTTTTTTAGGGATTAAAGTTCCCATTTTCCTTGGATGTGGCGGATATACAAACTTCTTATTTGACAAATCAACTCCTTCAACAGCATCTAATAATTTGTCTCCTTCAAAACCAACCAATGCATAGTATTGATCGTTCTCTACTTTCTTGAAATTTGAAATATATTTCAGTCCTGTATGAATGACTTTCAAGTCTTTGTTTTGCTGCAAGAAAACTCGCAACGCTTGTTTGTTTTCTCTAATTGAATTTCCTCCTCCAACAATTAAAACATCTTTATTCTTAACATCATTTTCTAAATTTGGTAAGCTCAAGTTATCGTCAACAGAACTTTTCTTATTATGCAATGCGTTTACTATAGATGCCATTGGATATCTATTCATTCCAACCCATTCCATTACTTGTTTTTGTGGTAATGAATAAGCACCCGAGAACATATATGGTAAGTTGGTTCCCCAACCGTAATCTCTTTTCATGTCTTCAAACAAAGCAATAGTAGCACTTAAATCTCCGAATGTAATCCCTTCATATCCTTTACTGTTTAAGTAAGTAAGTAATAACTCAGTTCTTAAGTTACCTGCACCCCTTCCCATTCCTGTTATAGTTGCATCTACAATTTCACATCCTTCACTCATGGCAGTAATGGTATTAGCCAATGCCATTTCTAAGTTGTTATGTCCATGAAAACCAAGTTTTACGTCGGTTTTTGATCTTACTAAGCTGATGATTTCTTTTACATCTTCTTGAAACACTCCTCCAAAGGAATCTACCATGTAGAAGTAATCGATTGTATTATCTAAACCCTCTAATAAATCAAGGAATGAATTATCAGCTTTCCATTTTGACATATACATGACATTAAAAGCTACCTCAAACCCCATAACTTTTATGGCTTTTGCCAATTCTATTGCTCTTTCAAAATTCGCTGGATCAATTGCGATTCTGACCATTGAAATATATCCTTGACAAGGTTTTAGCAATTCAGGAACATGTGATGCTCTGATATCTTTCTCATTTAGAATGATGACTAACTTTTTAGAAGGCATCATTTCCTTCAATTCTTTCATTACAAAATCAGGACAATAGTAATATTCTCCTAAGTATCCTTCTAGAGGAATGCTTCTATACCCTACTTCTACATAGTCTATTGGTAGTGACTCCATTGATTTACAATAAGTCTTCACAAGGCTTTTATCAAAATCCCAGTTAGTATAATAACCGCCATCTCTTAGGGTACAATCAAGTAGTTTTATTTTTTTCTTAGTCATTTATTTATTTTTATAGTTCTTAGAAAGTAATGAAATTATAAATGAATTCCAGTAACGTCCATCTTCAAAACAATTATCTCTTAATAATCCATCTACCTTAAAATTAAAATCATTTTGAAAAAAGTCCAATTTTTGTGAATCATACTCATAAAGTTCCATCCATACCTTGTGAAGATTTAGATTATTAAAGCCATAATCTAACAATAGTTTAGTAGCTTCATTAGCTATACCATCATTTCCAATATATTTGTTTTTATCACCAATATAAAAAGAAAAATCAGCAGATCTAATAACCCAATTTATATAGAGTAATCCTGCAGCTCCAATCGGTTTTTGAGTCTCTAAATCGACAATAATAAACATGTAGTTAATATGTTTAGTTTTCTGTAAATGTTCAAACCACGCTTCTTGATCAGTTAAAGATAATTCTCTAACCTCTCTAAAGTGCTTTCTAAATTCATTTATATTTCTCCAATCCCTTAAAAATGGTAAATCTTCTTTTTCAACAGCTCTTAAGCCTAATTTCTGTCCTTTGATCATAACTTAACTATTTTTTTTGTTAAATGTTCACCTGCGTCAATATCCATTAACAATTCCTTACCAATAAGGTTTGTTTTTTCGAAAGGCTCAAAACCTTCTTCAGAAATTGGTCGCAATGAAATTAAATCAGATTCTAAAAGGATATGTCCTTTTTTAAGATTATTGTTAACTCTTAAACATCTTCTTTGAACTAATCTGGATTGTTCTTCATTTTTTTCTACAATTTTGATACCATCACCAAGGGAGACTAGTAACTCATATGATCTATTTACCATATTCCTCCAAGACTGGGGGTTCATAGCAAACCCATGGTCAGGGCCTTCTTGATCATTATCATCTGTAAAATGCTTCTCTATTACTCTTGCTCCTAATGCTATTGCTCCTAAAGTTGTCGCATGACCAGCAGTATGATCCGACAAACCTAAAACAGTATTTGGATAATCAATAGAAAATTGTTTTAACACATTTAAATTACAGAAATTATAATTCTCTTTTGAACCAGTATAATTCGTATTACATTGCATTAAAACTAGATCTTTAGTTTTTTTCATTGCCATATTCATTACCCTTAAAACATCTTCATTCGTTGACGCCCCTGTTGCTATTAAAACAGGTTTGTTTTTATTTAAAATATAATCTATAATTTCTAACCATGTTATGTCGCCTGAGCCTATTTTATATAAATCTACATAAGGATCAACTAAATCGACAGATTCAAAGTCGTAAGCACTTGTAAAATAATCGATTCCTACTTTGTCACACTCTTTCTTTAAAATTCTTGTCCAATCCTTAGATATACTAGCATCTTCATACACTTCAAATACTGATTTTTTCCACTTTGACTGATGTGAAAGTTTCCCTTTCATATTATCAAATCCTGCTTTACTTACAATTTTATTAGCTTGAAAATTTTGAAATTTTGCTGCATCTGCACCCGACTCTTTTGCTAAGTGAATTAATTCAATAGCTTTTTCAAGTGAACCATTATGATTTGCCCCTATATCGGCAATAAAGTATAATGAATTATCATCAATATTTTTTGTTCCTAGTTTAATTGTGTTCATAGTTTTCTTTAATTTTTAAAATAGTCTGATCTAAAGATGTTGAATCTCTTTTATATTTTTTTTGATAAAAATCAGAATCAAGAGATTGATCATTTGATCTTTTAGCTCGACCTTCAAAGGAAGATATTAATCTTTTAGATAGATTTTTAGTCGATATATTAAGTGTTTTCAATAACTTACTTCCAAAATCAAACTTAGTACATAATTCACCTCCTATATGAATTGTTTCAGAATTAATATTGTCTGTATTTATTAAAAAATTTATTTCATCTACTAAATCCCATATAGATATTGGAGTAAATAAAACATCAGTAAACAATTCTAATTTTTTATTTTCTTTTGCAGTATTAATTATCCATTCAACGAATCCTATTCTGTTTTTATTTATGTTAAGACCGACTATAGTCGTTCTTATGATAGTATATTGTCTATCTTGAGAATTATTAAGAAAAAATTCTCCTAACTCTTTTGATTTTCCATAAATATTTTCAGGAAAAACAGAATGAACCTCTTTTGCCATATGCAATGACGATGAAAAAACTGCATCGGTAGATATATAAATTATCTTAGTAGTTGTATTGGTTGCATTTAAAATTTTATGAACAGAAACACCATTCACATCGATTGCTTTTAAACAGTTTTCTTGACAATAATTACCATTAGTTATAGCCGCACAGTGAATAATTAACTCTGGCTGGGACCAATCTATCAGCTCTTTATATGATTCATTTGATAAGTCAAATACTCTATAGTCTATCGGTAATGTAATATCTGAATTACCCGTCCCGAAAACCTTATGATTTCTTGAAAGTTCTATTGCTAAAGTAGAACCTAACATACCTGATGCTCCAGTTACCAATATTCTCATACTATTAATCGTTAATTATTTTATATTTTAATTCAGCAAGTTGCCAATCGACTAAATTATCAATATCCTGAGCTTCCATTTCAGAAACTTCAATGTGACCTGTAAGTTCTGTTATTAATTTTTGTTTAGAGACTAAATTATTAACATTAAAACTATAAAATTGTCCAGCATCATGAAAAGAATTTTCTAAATCTTGAGATCGAGTAGTTAAATGTTCAGGTTGAAACATTTCTATTAATCCTTTATCATTTAATCTAACAGCTCTCTGAATTGGAAAACCATATTTAATAATTGGAAAAACACAATCTAAATTATTTTTTTTCAACAAATAAAAACTTTCTTTTAATTTTTCTTTTGATAATAAAGGAGTGCAAGGATATATACAGGATGCATATTCAAACTGTCTTCCAAGCTTTTCATAAGAAAAAATCACTTCTTTAATAACATCAATTGTGGTTGCAGAATCGCTAGAATTTTTTTCACTTCTTTTAAAGGGAACTTTTGCACCATAACTTATAGCTATCTCAGCAATCACTTCATCATCAGTCGACACCATAATCTCATCAAAAAGTTGAGAATTAATGGCGTTTTCAATTGCATATGCTATTATTGGTTTTCCTAAGAAATATTTTATATTTTTCCTAGGAATTCTTTTACTACCTTCTCTTGCTGGTATTATTGCTAATTTAGACATTATTAAATCTGAAAATTGGGATCTACGTGTACTTTAACTAATTCCCTTAATGAATCTATTGTTTCCCAATCCAAATTATTACCAGAGTTATAAGAAAACCCGTCAGCTACATCAACTCCATTAAAAGCTTTTTTGTAATCATCTTTAGAATATTGTGAGTAAGGAGATTTTTGTGGGAGAATTACGTAATATTTACCCAAATCAACTGTATTATAGGAATCTGAGGCGGTTATCATTTCCTCATGCAATTTTTCTCCAGGTCTAATTCCTACTACCTTTTGCTCAAGTTCAGGAGCAATTGCAGTTGCTACATCTGAAATCTTGTAAGAAGGGATTTTTGGAACAAAAACTTCTCCTCCCCAGGCTTTTTCAATCGCGTAGAACACCATTTCACAACCATCTTGTAAAGAAATATTAAATCGTGTCATTTGATCGTCAGTAATTGGAAGAAATTTTTCTCCTTTTTTCTTTTTATTAAGGAAAAATGGCATAACAGATCCATTAGACCCCATAACATTTCCATATCTAACGACAGAAAAACGCACATCCCTTTTTCCCTTAATATTATTTGCTGCTATAAATAATTTATCAGAAGCTAATTTTGTAGCACCGTATAGATTAATTGGAGCCGCTGCTTTATCTGTTGAAAGAGCTACAACTTCACTAACTCCAGAATCTAATGCTGCATCAATAACATTTTCTGCACCATTAATATTTGTTTTAACACATTCCATAGGATTATATTCTGCTAAATGAACATGTTTCATAGCTGCTGCATGAATTACAATATCAATCCCTTCGAAAGCTCTTTTTAACCTTTCTTTATCTCTTACATCACCAATAAAATAACGTATTGCAGGATATTTATCTACAGGAAACTCTTGGGCCATTTGAAAATGCTTTTGTTCGTCTCTAGACAAAATTACTAACTTCTTCACCTCTGGATTTCTGTCAAGAATTAATCTAGTGAACATTTTACCAAAAGAACCTGTCCCTCCAGTTATTAAAATTGATTTACCGTTTAAATTTAACATTTTAGTCTATTTATTATATTTAAAATTTTGAAGAACTATTTATTCTCTCAAAACTTTTTTTTTAATTATTGTATTTGTACCAGTTAATAGGTTTTTGAATCCCAGATTTAATATTCGTATCTAGAGTGCATCAATAATTATCTATTGGATTACGAATTTCTGCAAAACAAGCTCCTGAGACGAGCCCAACATACCCGGATTCTATAACTGTAATATTCATTTCTTATTTATCTTCAATTGATTTTACTTGCTTTCTAAGTCCACTTGAAGAGAATCTATGGTCACGAGAATTGTAATAGAGCTCTATCCCTTTTTCTTCACAATAGGTTCTTCCTGTAAAGTTCTTTTCTTTGTACTCATCACCAATGATTCTAACATCCAATTTAAAAGAACGTAAGATATCTTCTAAATCTTGTTCCGATACGTAGGGTACAATTTCATCTACATGCTTAGATCCTTTTAGCTGAATATAACGCTCTATAATCGACTGTGAAGGTCCGTTTTTCTCAGGGCGATCAATCGAAGGGTCTAATTGCAAACCAACGATTAAATAATCACACTGACGTTTTGCTTCTTCTAACATCTTCACATGCCC
>Ga0115564_10002828_pt1 | contig 14915 bp, 14 predicted proteins | sample COGITO_mtgs_1105_7_FD_88680 | JGI IMG/M metagenome (GOLD analysis project Ga0115564, IMG submission 88680) | Pelagic marine microbial communities from North Sea - COGITO_mtgs_110523 | ecosystem: Environmental > Aquatic > Marine > Epipelagic | place: Germany:Helgoland, sampling site Kabeltonne...
GTAGATAATTGATCTCCTACATTTAAAACGGACGTTCTGTATCCGTACTTCCCAGTCAGTATTGTTGATCTTGTTGGAGAGCATACTGGATTAGACCAAACATTATTAAATTTCACTCCAGAACTGATTAAATTTTGAAGATTTGGCATATTTGGTTTTTGAGCCCCTATATTATATCCTATTGTTGCATCTAGACCAATATCGTCAGCAATTATTAAAAGTACATTATTTTTTGAAATAGGATCAATATCAACTTCATTAGTAATATTGTCATCATCTGATTTACAAGAGTAAATAAATATTATTATAAATAAAAGAGTTACTAATCTATGCGTCATAACAAAATAGTTTATTAGCTAAATTAGTAGTTATTTAAAATAACTAAAATCTTCATTATTTTTTATTTCTAGAAGAGAATTATAGATTAATTTAATAACATTTTCAACATCGTTTCTATGTACCATTTCAACTGTTGTATGCATATATCTTAAGGGTAATGAAATTAATGCAGAAGCAACACCTCCGTTACTATAAGCAAATGCATCAGTATCAGTTCCAGTTGCTCTAGATAGTGCAGCTCTTTGAATTGGGATTTTATTTTTCTCGGCAGTTTGGATAATTAAATCTCTTAATTTTTGCTGAACTGCAGGTGCGTAAGCAATAACAGGACCTTTGTCTAGTTCACAAAACCCTTCCTTTTTCTTATCTATCATAGGGGTAGTTGTGTCATGAGTAACATCTGTTACAATTGCAACATTAGGCTTTATTGTATCTGTTATCATTTGAGCACCTCTTAATCCAATTTCTTCTTGAACTGAGTTTGTAATATATAAGCCAAAAGGTAGTTTTTTCTTATTTTCTTTAATTAACCTTGCCACTTCTGCAATCATAAATCCACCCATTCTATTATCTAAGGCTCTACAAACGAAATTATCCTTGTTTAAAATATGGAATTCATCTGGATAAGTAATAACACAACCAACATGGATTCCTAGTTTTTCAACTTCTTTTTTAGTTTTACAACCTACGTCAATAAATATATTATCAATTTTTGGAGTTTCTTCTTTTCCGGATTTTCTAGTATGAATCGCTGGCCATCCAAATACTCCTTTAACTATTCCTTTTTTAGTATGAATATCAACTATTTTGCTTGGTGCAATTTGGTGATCACTTCCTCCATTTCTAATAACATATATAAGACCATTATCAGATATATAATTTACATACCATGAAATCTCATCTGCATGACCTTCTATAACTACTTTGTATTTTGCGTCTGGGTTAATAACTGCAACAGCTGTTCCGTAAGTATCAGTTATAAATTCATCTACATATGGTTTTAGATAGTTCATCCAAATTTTTTGTCCTTCCCATTCATATCCAGTAGGAGATGGGTTATTTAAATATTTTTCTAAAAACTGTAGAGATTTTTTATTTAATAAACTTTTATTAGCCATTGAATTATATTTTTAGTCGTTTTTGATTCGAAGTAAAAATAATGTGAATTATTTTAATTGTTTACTATTTTTAAGATTAATTAAGTCAGAATATTTCATTATCATGATTTATGGGTACTTTTGACGTAAATTAATATATGAAGAATTATTTATTAATATTAATGTGTTTTTATAGTCTATTTGCTTTTTCTCAAGAAAATCAAACCGAAGAGAACTACATACTTATTAAAGATGATTCAATTATGAAAAATTTTATAGAGTTAAACGAAGTTACTCTATTGCCTAAGATTAGGTTTTCTAACAGAGAGAAACTTGTTGAGTATTTAATTCTAAAAAGAAAGACTCTAAAGGTGTATCCATATGCAAAATTAGCTTCTCTTAGACTTGATTCTTTATATTCAAGATTAAATAATATAAAAAGAAGAAGTAATAAAAAGAGATATATAAAACGAATTCAGAAATATTTAGAAGGTGAATTCACTGATGAATTAAAAAAGTTAACCCAGACTGAAGGACAGATTTTAATTAAATTAATTTATAGGCAAACAGGTTTTACTGTTTATAATGTGGTAAAAGAGCTTAAAAACGGATTAAATGCATTTGTGCTTAATATTACTGCTAAAGCTTTTAATATGTCTTTAAAAGAGACATACTCGCCGTTAGAAGTACGAGAAGATTATTTCATAGAAGATATTTTACAAAAAGCATTTCAATCTGGAAATTTAGACCTTTCATATCCAAAAAATGAAATACCTGATTTGTTTTATCTAAAGAAATTATGGATGACATCAGCTAAAGAAAATATGCCAAAATAATTGCCCCTAAAATTAAAGTTATCTTCATTAAATTAAATTTATGACCTTCACTACTTTCAAACAAAATTGTTGTAGATACATGTAGTAATACACCAACAACAAGAGAGTCAATTAGTAAGGAGTAGTTTAGAAGTTGATTAGAATTATTGGAGATAAATGTACCTAATGGGGTCATTACACTAAAGAAAATAATAAAAAGTAGAATTTCATATTTTTTAATTTTTGTACTCAGTAAAGATGTGGTTATAATAAATGCAATTGGAATTTTGTGAATAAAAATTCCATATAAAATATTTTGATCTAATCGAATTGAAAAGCCCTCAACAAATGCATGTAAACTTAAACTTATTAGTAAAACCCATGGTAATTTATTTTTGTCAATATGTATGTGACCGTGTTCTGCACCTTTAGAAAAAAACTCTAGTATAACCTGAAAGAGTATTCCCAACATAATCATTAAACCTATTAATTTTTGTTCAAATTTATCATTCAAGATGTTTTCTGAGTAAACTCTGGGTAATAAATCGAAAACGGTAATAGATAAAAGGAATGCACCACTAAACGCTAATGTTAGTTGAGAGTTTGTTTGTATAGCTTTTTTGGAAAGAAATAAAACAATTATAGATCCAATTATTACAGCTAAAAATGGGTATAAATACATCTACGGTAGTTATTTAAATATAAAAATTAATCTTTTAGAATTATTAATATCAAAGTCATTTAATTCATAATCTCCAAATATATGAAGTATTTCAATTTTAGATTGCTTAAACATTGATTTAAAATCATCTAAGTTTAACGATCTTACTTTTTCTTCAAAATTATATTCTTTTAATTCATGTTTAAATCGAATATTTTTTGTTAAGAAACCATCTCTAATAAATCTACTTAGATGAAACTTTATTCCATCAATTTTTTCAATATTCTTATGTACTAAATTGTTTTTTATGTAATTAATGTTTAAGAAATCTATAACACCTAGTCCATCTTCTTTTAAATTAGACTTTATACTATCCAATGTTTTTAAATTATCATCAAAATTATCAAAATATCCAAAACTCGTAAATAAGTTGACTACTAAATCAAATTTTTGATTTAATGGTTTTCTCATATCATGAATTTTAAATTTTAAATTTTCATTTTTATGTTCATTTGCTTGCTTGATATTTTTTGTTGAAATATCTACACCAGTTACATGATAGCCCATTTTATTTAAATAAATAGAATGTCTTCCTTTGCCACAAGCTAGATCTAAAATTTTTGACTTAATAGGGAGCTTAATAAATTCCATTAATTCCCTTGTAAACATTTCAGCTTCTTTATAATCTCTGTTTTTATATAGGATATGATAAAAAGGTGTGTTAAACCAAGATTTATAAAAATTATTATTGTTTTTAGACATGAAATTAGTTCAGTGATCATCAAAAATACTTTATTTTTGAGATTGTTATTTAAAATTTATGGAAAATAATTTTCAGATGGTTGCTAAAACCTTGTTTGGTTTTGAAGATCTTTTAGAAAAAGAGCTAACTCAATTAGGGGGGCAAAGAGTCAAAAAAGGAGTTAGAAATGTAACTTTCTATGGAGATACGGGTTTTATGTATAAGTGTAATTTAGCACTTCGAACTGCAATAAAAATATTAAAACCAATTGCATCGTTTAAAGTAATTAACGAAAAAGATTTGTATGATAAAATTTATAATATTGAATGGGAGAATTATATAGATCACACAGGAACTATCGCAATAAATTCCACTGTTCATTCAAATGTATTTACACATTCTCAGTATATTTCATTAAAAGCTAAAGATGCCATCGTAGATAGGATAAGATCAATATCAGGAGAAAGACCGTCAGTTGATTTAAAATTCCCTGATTTAAAAATCAATATTCATATAGATAAAATATTTTGTAATGTTTCTTTAGATTCATCAGGTGAATCACTACACAAAAGAGGGTATAAGACAGCTACTAATATAGCTCCAATTAATGAGGTTTTAGCAGCAGGATTAATAATGCTCAGTGGTTGGGATGGACAATCAGATTTATTAGACCCTATGTGTGGAAGTGGAACTATTTTAATCGAAGCAGCAATGATCGCATGTAATATTCCACCTAATTTAATGAGAAACGAATTTGCTTTTGAAAAATGGAAAGATTGGGATGTAGATTTATTTGAAAAAATAGAAAACTCTCTTCTTGAAAAAACTAGAGATTTTCATTTTAATATTTATGGAATAGATAAAGCACCTAGTGCTGTGTCAAAAGCTAAGGATAATGTAAAAAATGCAAATTTAGAATCTTTTATTTCAATTAGACATGATGATTTTTTTAAGACTTCAAAATCAAATAATGATTTTTTGCAAATAATTTTTAACCCACCTTATGGTGAGCGTTTAGAAATAAATATGGAAGCGCTTTACGAGGATATAGGGAATACATTGAAAAGAAATTACACCAATAGCACTGCATGGTTTATAACTTCAAATATGGAAGCTTTAAAGTTTGTTGGACTTAGACCGTCTAGAAAAATAAAACTATTTAATGCTAAGTTAGAATCGATCTTTGCTAAATATGAGCTTTACGATGGAAGTAAAAAAGCAAAAAAGAACTTATAAATTCTATTTTTTTACAATTGGTATCAAATAAGATAATTTGTAACCAAAACCAACTCCAAACGAACTTCCTTCAAAAGTTTTATTAAAGCCAGGTACATACATGTTTTGAATATTATTTTTTATTTCTGAGTTAATCATTTTTTTAACCTCTAGATTGAAACCTAAAAATAAATTATTAAATATTTCAGCTTTTACTCCTATTATTAGTTCCACCCATAAAGAAGATAGATCTTTATTATTAATTGGTGTATTTATAAAACTTTGACCCCATATTTGGTTATTTGTATCATATATAGTGTAATTATTTATTATTTGATCGAAATCACTATAACCAATTCTAAAGCCTGCAAAAATCATATTTTGCATATCTAGCCAGTTGGTATACATATTGTAATCAATTCCTGATTTAATATATGTTCCTTTGGTTGTAAAGTTTAAATATTCTTCATCTTCAGTATTGTTTATCAAACCAATTTCTGAAGCAATATATAGTTTGTTACTTATTCTATAATCCGCATTTAACTCAAACCCATCATAATTATTACTTATGGAAGAATTTACAAGCTTATTTACATCTAAGCCTATTCTAAGTCCATATTTTTGTTTTTGAGTAACGGAATCAGTTGAAACTATATTTTCTTGAGAAAATATAGTAACTGGTATTAGAAATACCAATAATATTCTAGTGAAAAATATAAACATGTGCTTGATTTTCGTTTTCTACAATTGGGATAATAACCTCATAACCACTAATCCAAGTTCCAACTGGATTTCCAAATACATTAGGATCATAATTAAATACCGACAAATCAATATAATTATTTATAAATCCGCAAGCTCTTGAAATAAAAACTTCAACAGCATTATATTCAAGGTAGATGTGATTTTCTTCTCCCTCAATTACCCCATCGATTAAAGAATAATTTTTATAAAATTTAAAGTTAGATACTTCAATATCGTTCCTAAGTGGTATTGATATAGAGTCTGTATTGATACCGTTAATCGTTTCTATCAGTATTAAATCATTGTTATCAATTGCATATACACCAAGTGATTCTACAGCTTTACTTTCATTGGTGTTATTAGCATCTTTAAATGAAATTATTAACTGCGGAGTAGTTGGAGTAGTTTCAGCGCATAGATCATCTTTCTCACAAGCTACAAACATGCTAAATGTAATTATCAAATAAATATAAAAATGAATCTTCATATTATTTTTTCTTTAAAAGTACAACATTTTCTACATGATGAGTTTGAGGGAACATATCAATAGCTTGAGAATTTATAATATTGTATTCATCTTTTAATAACTCCAGGTCCCTAGCTTGAGTCGCACTATTACAACTTACATATACGATTTTCGCTGGTGAAATATTTTTTATCTGTTGAATCACTTTTTTATGCATTCCGTCCCTTGGAGGATCAGTAATAATTACATCAGGATTTCCATTAAGTTTAATAAAGTCATCATTGAAAACAGATTTCATATCTCCAACGTGAAAATCTGTATTTAATATTTTATTATTTATTGCATTTTCTTTTGCTGCAACTATTGCATCAGGAACAGCTTCTATCCCCACAACTTTTTTAACATTTTTGGAAATAAACAAGGCAATTGTGCCAGTTCCAGTATAAAGATCATAAACGATATCAGTGCTTTTTAGATCACTAATCTCTCGAACTATTTTATACAATTCATAAGCTTGATCGGAATTTGTTTGATAGAACGATTTTGCATTAATTTTAAATTCAAGCCCTTCCATTTTTTCAGTAATAAAACTATTTCCATAATAAGTTTTTACCTCTTGGTCGTATATAGTATCATTTGCTTTATTATTAACCACATATAATAATGAATTAATATTCGGAAACTCTTCAATTAAAAAATCTAAAAGTAATTCTCTATTTTTTTTATTGTCAGTGTAAAATTGTATCAACACCATAACTTCATTAGTACTAGTTGTTCTAATCATTAAAGTTCTCAAATCCCCTATTTGGTTAGAGTGATTAAAAAACGGAATGTTGTTTTTGATAGAAAAATCTTTAATCGAGTTTCTTAAAGTATTCGTAATGTCTTCTTGTAACCAACACTTATTAATATCAACTACTTTGTTCCACATTCCAGGAATATGAAATCCTAAAGCATTTTTTTCTTTAATTATTTTTTTTGATTTTATCTCATCTAAACTTAACCATCTAGAATCACTAAAGGAGTATTCCATTTTATTTCTGTAAAAGTAGTTATTAACAGCTCCTTTTATAGGGGTTATTTTAGGAAGAGTTATATTTCCAATTCTCACTAAATTATTCTTGACCTCGTCTTCTTTAAATTTTAATTGTTCTTCGTACTTAATATGTTGCCATTTACAACCACCACATATGCCAAAATGTTCACACTTAGGTTTTGTCCTAATATCTGAGTACTTATGAAATTCTGTAATTTTCCCTTGGTAATAAGATTTTCTTTGTTTTGTAGTTAGAATATTTACCAAGTCGCCAGGTGCCCCTCCGTCAATTATGATTGTTTTGCCATCATCTGCAGTTCCTATGGATTTCCCCTTTGAGCCAACTCTTTCTATTGTGATATTATTAAACTCTTTATTTTTTTTTCTTCTCATTAATCGAAATTGTTGACATTTATTAGTCACAGTTTATACTTCTGTGCTAAATATTTTTAAATTTGTGTAAAATTAACAAAACTAAACGATTTGTATGCATCAAACTTTATCGGATAAAGCAATTGAAATTGAAAATGAGTTTGGAGCTCATAATTACCATCCATTACCTGTTGTATTAAATAGGGGTGACGGTGTTCATGTTTGGGACGTAGAAGGTAAAAAATATTATGATTTTTTATCTGCATATTCGGCAGTTAACCAAGGTCACTGTCATCCTAAAATAATCAAAGCATTAGTTGATCAGTCCTCTAAATTAACTTTAACCTCTAGAGCTTTTCACAACGATGTATTGGGTCAGTATGAAAAATTTATTACTTCTTTTTTCGGTTATGATAAAGTTCTTCCTATGAATACTGGAGTAGAAGGAGGAGAGACTGCTGTTAAATTAGCTAGAAAATGGGGTTATGAGGTAAAAAAAATACCTAAAGATGCAGCTAAAATTGTTTTTGTTGAAGGTAATTTTTGGGGTAGAACTTTGGGTGCTATCTCGTCATCCACGGATTCCTCAAGTACTAATGGATTTGGCCCTTTTATGCCTGGATATGAAATAATTCCTTACGATGACATTGATGCGTTAAAAGCTTCTTTATCTGACCCTAATGTCGCTGCATTTATGGTCGAACCTATTCAAGGTGAAGCTGGAGTTGTTGTTCCTAGCGATGATTATCTTATATCTGCTTATAATTTATGTAAAGTGAAAAATGTATTATTTATAGCTGATGAGGTTCAAACAGGGATTGGCAGAACTGGTAAAATGTTATGTTGTGATCACCATGGTTTTAAGCCAGATATTCTTATTTTAGGTAAAGCACTTTCTGGAGGTGTTTTCCCTGTATCTGCAATCTTATCATCAAATGAAATTATGCTCACGATTAAACCAGGAGAACACGGGTCTACGTTTGGAGGTAACCCTTTGGGATGTCAAGTCGCTATCGCAGCCCTAGAGGTTGTTAGAGATGAAGGACTCGTAAAAAATGCTGAATGTCTTGGTGGAATATTTAGAGATGAAATAAATAAATATATTAAAACTAGTAATATAGCTAGAATTGTTCGTGGAAAAGGTTTATTGAACGCTATAGTAATAAATGATTCTGAAGATAGCGATACAGCATTAAATATATGTAAGTCAATGTGTTCGAAAGGCTTGTTAGCTAAACCTACACATGGAAATATTATTCGATTTGCCCCTCCGCTAATAATAACTGAAGACCAGCTTTTATCAGCATTATCAATTATAAAGGAAACTTTAAAAGAATTTGAAAAATAGTATTTAATCAATAATTAATGAAATCTGTATACTTAGATAATGCTGCAACTACACAAATCAGAGATGAGGTGGTTGATAAAATGTTTAAAATTGCTAAAAGTAATTATGGCAACCCTTCTTCTACACACAGTTTTGGAAGAGGTTCAAGAACTTTAGTAGAGTCTTCTAGAAAACAAATTGCAAATCATTTAAAAGTTTCACCTTCGGAGATTATTTTCATGTCTGGAGGTACGGAAGCTGATAATTGTATTTTAAGAAGTGCAGTTAGAGATTTAGGTGTAAAGCATTTAGTTTCAAGTAAAATTGAACACCACGCAGTAACTCATACATTAGATCAGCTTGCGATTGATTATCCAATTAGAATATCCTATGTTAAGTTAGATAAGTTGGGTAATGTAGATTATGATGATTTAGAATTGATTTTAAAGTCATCAAATTCAAAAACTTTAGTCACCTTAATGCATATAAATAATGAACTTGGTAACATCTTAGATATAAATTTGGTTTCTAATTTATGTATTCAATATGAATCTTTGTTTCATAGTGATACAGTTCAGACTGTTGGGCATTATAAATTAGACTTATCTTCTTTGAAGATAGATTTTTTAGTAGCTAGTGCTCATAAATTTCATGGACCAAAAGGAATTGGTTTTGCATACATAAATAAAAAAAATCCTATAAAACCATTAATTTTTGGTGGTTCACAAGAAAAAGGTTGTCGTGCAGGTACTGAAAGTGTTCATAATATTGTAGGTATGTCTGATGCACTAGATATTTCAATTGATAAAATTGAAGCTGAGACAAAGTATATTAAAAACCTTAAGTCTTATTTTATAGATAAATTAAAAGATAATATAAAGGGTATTAAGTTTAATGGTGCAAGTTCCGATTTAGAACATTCTACATATACATTGGTTAATGTTAGGTTTCCTCTTATCAAAGAGGAATCAGCATTATTTTTATTTCAACTTGATATGAAAGGAATCGCCTGTTCTAAAGGTAGTGCTTGTCAGAGTGGGGCTGACTCAGGGTCACATGTGTTAAATAATGTATTGAGTGAGGAAGAAAATAAATTTGTTTCCTTAAGATTTTCATTTAGTATCTATAATACTATTGAAGAAATTGATTATGTTATTACCGAGTTAAATCAACTTACTGATATATAATTAAAGTTTAACATCAATTGTTAGGTTTAAAATTCGTGGAGTAAGGTAGTTTGGTATTGAATATTGTCTTTTCGAATACACATCTCTAACCCAAGTATTAGTGATTGAATTTTGAATGTTAAACATGTTAAATATTTCTAAGCCTATACTTAAATCACTAAAGTTCTTTTTCCAACCTTTTTTATAGTCTTTTTCGCCACCAACTATTACATAAGATATCCCTAGATCTACCCTTTTGTAATCAGGCAATCTATTTTGATAATCATATGCATTAGCATAACTAGGAGCTCCTCCAGGAACTCCTGAATTGTAGACCAAATTTAAATACATTTTTAGATCCGGAATATTTGGAATATAATCTTGAAAAAGTATACCAAATTTTAATCTTTGATCAGAAGGTCTGGGTATATAACCTTGGTTGTCTATATTTTCTTTGGTATTTAAGTATCCAAAACTAAACCATGATTCTGTACCCTTAATAAACTCTCCATTTAATCTTACATCCAACCCATAGGCAAATGCCTTTGTATTATTGTTAGCTAAATAACGAATTCTAACGTTATCTATGGTATATGGATTTACATTACTCATGTTTTTATAGTATAACTCAGATGTTAGCTTAAAGGGCCTGTTCCAAAGCATGTAGCTATATTCATTTGAGGCAACAAATTGAATGGACTTCTGTGCTTTTACATTATAGTTTATTTCTCCATTATAATCTCTTAACTCACGATAAAAAGGGGGTTGATGATAAACACCTCCACTTAATTTAAAAATCATATCTTTTTCCCAATCTGGTTTTATTCCTACTTGGAACCTAGGACTAAATACAAAATTTGTTTTTTTATTATCAATAGACCATCCATGTAATCTAACACCAGCATTTGAGTATATTTTTGCATTGCCTAAATTAGAATTTCTACTCCATTGTACATATGATTGAATACGATTAGTATTTGTGTTGTTAGTCTTTCTAATATTTTGATATGGCACAATTGGACCTTCGTTAGCAGTGTAGGGCTGATCTCCTAAGGATTCAAAAAATGGAGGATCAATGGAATAGCCTGTAGAGTCTATAACTTCCCATTCAACAATCCTGTCTTTAATATCTTCTTTCGTTAATTTTAAAGACCATTCTAGATTGTTTTTATTTTTCTTAAAACTTCCCTTATGTTCAATATTATATATTATTGCATTTAGATTATTTCTTCCGTGGTTTAATTGACTTCCAATTCCTTCAGAAAACTCTACATCCCCTAAACTTTCATCTCCAATATTGTTATTAACTTCCCCTAATCTATATTGTGCAAGTATATCGAAATATTCCTTTTCACTAGTTTGAAAAGCAGATGTGATTAATGATAGTTCTGTATAATCTGTCACTTTAAAATTTAATTTTGCAGCTCCAAAAACTGTTTGGTATTTGTCTTTTTCTTGTCCTTGGTAATAGACAATCAAAGCTGTCGGATCGTCCAATGTACCAAAGTTTGTTTGTCTACTTTGAGGTTTGTAATTGTAGTTGTTAATTGACATGTATGATAAGAAATTGAAACTAAATTTTTCATTAATATTTGCTGTTAAAAAATTTTGAACATCAATAAATTTAGGATTATAATTTGTTAGAGTTTCTCTTGAATTTACTAGCAAACTATTATCCCTGTATCTAACTCCTAAAATATTTGAAACTTTAGCGTTTTTAGATATATTCTCTAATGTTATATTACCTCCAAGTAAATTTATATTTCCAGAAATATTATTTCCATTTGGATTTTTGTATTCAATATCTAAAACAGAAGAAAGTTTGTCTCCATATTTTGATTGAAACCCACCTGCAGAAAAATTTATATTTTTAATTAAGTTAGAATTGACGAAACTAAGACCTTCTTGCTGTCCAGATCGTACTAAAAAAGGTCTATATATTTCAATTCCATTAACATAAACCAAGTTTTCATCAAAATTACCCCCTCTGACAGAGTATTGAGTACTTAGCTCATTAGAAATATTAACTCCTGGTAATGTTTTTAATAAATTTTCAATTCCAGGTTGAGCTCCTTTAATTGTTCTTATAATTTGTGGATCTATAGTAATTATGCTTTTTAACTCTGTTCTTTTGTTTGAGTTTAAAACTATTTCTTCAATTTGTTCAATATTAATATCCATTACAGGATAAAATTCATAAACTTCATTTGTTTTTAGGTTAATTGGAAATGATACACTTTTAAAGTTCACATGGGAGAATGTTATATTAACATCAATTAATGCTTCAATTTTAATAGAGTAAAACCCATTTGAATTTGTGGTTGTTCCAGCATTATTTTTATAAGATATATTTACATTTTCAATAGGGTTATTATCAATATCTAAAACAACACCTTTTATATACCCATTTTGACTTAATAATATCAAAGGCATCAAATAGAAGATAATGTTTAATATATAAAAGTTAATTTTCAAATTTATTTGTTTGTTTTTCTGTAAAAAATTGTTTCAAAAACTGAAGTATTTCCGACATTATCAGAGACTTCTATTTTAAAAACATTTTTAGACTTATTTATAATATTATCTTTAAAATCATATCTAATTACACCGTTTTTATTAAGGGGCTCCATTAGTACCCATTTGTTATTTATAGTGGCTCTGTAATTTTTAATTCCCGTCTGCGTATCTCTAACTTGGAACTTTAAATAATCAAGATTACTTATCCAATCGTTCTCATTAAAGCCTAACGGAGTAATAGTAGGATTAATTGTATCTCTACTAACGATAAATTTTCCTAGTCTTTTTGAAAAAGCTATGATTGAGTCCTCTTGGATTGTTGACGACACAAAACTTAGTTTATTAGATTTGTCATTTTGTATCCCAATATATGAATTTTTATAATTAGGTTTTTTGAATTTGATTTTAAAAGATTTTAATAAAGGTACTGTGTCAGAGCCTAAGTTTAAAGTATCTATGGAGCTATTTTTTTTAATAAATAAATTATTATAAAAGGTTTCTTTTTTAATAAGTAAAGATGAATTATGTTGATTTAAAATATATTTTTTATTTCTATTAATAAATGATTTATTAAAATCTCCAATTTTGATTTTATTATCATTATTTAGAATATCTGTATCTAAATTTCCTTTAATTGGAATAAATAATTTTGTAATATTTTGATTAAAATCTATAACCTCTATAGTAATTAAATACCTGCTATTTTCGTTTAAAGAAACAACTCCTTGATTTCTTTCTTTTTTGTATATAGATAAAGGGTTGTTTTTTTGAATAAATAATTTTTGAAATCTTTTTTTATTTCTACTGAACTCAGGATAATCAATATACCTGTTTATGTGCTTAGTTTCTTCAAATGAAAATTTATTAAAATCTATTGAAATTAGCGTATCATTATCAATATATGTATTGATTTTATACACACCATTTTTATTGCTTGCCAAATCTTGACGGTCAATTGTTTGAACTCCAAAACCTAAAGCTCCAATACTTTGAATTGTGTCTGTGATGTAGCTGTTTTTATCTTTTTTGTAAAAAGTTAAGTTCTTAGAATTTTTAATTTCCATGTTTTTATAAAGACTATATATCTTTAAACCCAAAATAGAAGGTGCTCTATTATCTTGAACATCTATACCATAATTTAGGGGGTTTAGCGGTTTTTGATTTATATCTCTTATTTCAAAATGTAGATGTGGTCCACTTGATCCGCCAGTATTTCCTGAAAAAGCAATAAGTTCATTGTTTGAAATCTTTATTTCATTTAAACCTGGAAAAATTTCTATTTCATAATTTTCTTTTAAGTACTGTTTAGTTTTAACTATTTTTTCAATTTTTTTTGAAAATCTTTTTAAATGTGCATAAACTGTAGTTTTTCCATCAATATGTTTAATGTAAATAGCTTTTCCATATCCTCCTTTGGAAATCTTTATTCTACTAACGTATCCTTCGGAAAATGCATAAACTTTAGATCCTTCTTTTCCTTTTGTTTTTATATCAACACCAGAATGAAAATGATTAGTTCTAAGTTCACCAAATGTTCCAGAGAGTATCGATTCATAATCTAAGGGGTTTCTTTGATTGTTTTGTGCGAGCAAAGAACTAATCGAAATTATAAAAAACAAAATATTTAGAATAAAATTCATATTGGTATTATAATCTGTAAAAATATTATAATTTCATTAACATCATAATATATTTTTTATAAAAAGAAGTGCTAGTTCTAATATCTATGTTAACTTTGTTTTAATAGTATTTTAATTTTAAGATGCAAAACTTAGACAATATAGTAGAATCTTTAGAAAAAAATATTCGAATTTCATTGGAGAAGATAAATACCCTTCAAAAGTTGAATTTTGAATTAGAGAGTGAATTAATTTTGCTTAGAAAAAAAGATTTAGACAAGTCTGATTTGATTGTTTTATGTGAAGAAAAATATAAATCACTTAAGATTGCTAATACTATACTAGGTAGTAATAACGGTACAAAAGACACTAAACTAGAAATAAATTCATTAATTAGAGAAATTGATTATTGCATATCTCAATTAACAGAATAAATATAGTTCTAAATGGAAAAATTAAAAATAAAATTATCTATTGCTAATAGAATTTATCCACTTACTATTGATCCCTCTCAAGAAGAAGGATTGAGAAAGGCTGCGTTAGATATTAATAAGATGATAAAACAGTTAGAACAAAGTTATTCAGTTAATGATAAGCAAGATGTTTTAGCGATGTGTGCTTTGCAGTTTGCATCAAAAACTAAACAACGATCTATAGACAACAATAATTCAAATAAATCTTTTGAAAATAAATTAAAAGAATTAAATGAGTTAATTATTGAAACTATTTCTTAATTTTTAACTTTTAAAACTACCTACATTAGTTTTTTTGATAAACTCAACGCTTATTCTTTTAAAAA
>Ga0115564_10002833_pt1 | contig 14900 bp, 15 predicted proteins | sample COGITO_mtgs_1105_7_FD_88680 | JGI IMG/M metagenome (GOLD analysis project Ga0115564, IMG submission 88680) | Pelagic marine microbial communities from North Sea - COGITO_mtgs_110523 | ecosystem: Environmental > Aquatic > Marine > Epipelagic | place: Germany:Helgoland, sampling site Kabeltonne...
GCAGGGCGGTTGTATCTGAACCCTTCGATGCGGACAGCGGCGTCTGGCAAGAGATTCCAGATCGCAGTTTTTGTATTTTTGAAGGCCAACAGGTGAAAATTAACAAACTCTAAGCGCTGCAGAGGGTTCTTTAAGGTATCCTGGCTGCCTCTTGCGGGGCGGGGTGTCAGCTGAAAATGAAGATTTGCGCGGTTAATACGCCCTTTGCGTTTTGATGTGGGCAAGCGCCGCACTGTTTAAACAGACCATTTATGGATGATCGAGATACCCTTGGACATTTGGTGATCATTTTTAAACCTAACGTTTGCAACTCTGGAAAATTGTATTTCATCCAGCGGCATTGGACGGGTTTTCAGCGGCCTGTATTTCAGCCAATTCGGTGATGACCCGCTGCCATAAATCGGGGGACTGGGCACCTTGCACCACATGCTGTCCGGCAACAATGAATGTTGGAACCGATGTGATGCCCATCTGTCGGCCAGCGGCTTCTTTTTCGGCAACCACTCCACTGTCGGCGACAGATGACAACAGTTTGCTGACGAGGGCGCCGTCCATGCCGCCGCGTTCACCCACCTGCGCTAAGACTGCCGGATCGCCAATATCAAGGCCCAGCTTGAAATAGGCACGAAACAGGCCCGCAACCACTGGGGTTTGACAGCCTTCAATCCCCGCCCAGTGTATCAACCGATGCGCATTGGATGTATTCGGCGTGGTCTTTATCTTGTCAAAAGCAATCTCCAATCCGGCACTTTGAGCGTGCTCGGCCACCGGTGCATAGGCCCGCACAGCCTGTTGCTTGCCGCCGAATTTCGTCTCGAGATAGAGCCGCCGGTCCATGCCGCCGGCTGGCATGTCGGGGTTGAGTTGGAACGGATGCCATTCGATATCGAAGTTATGCTCTGGGGCGGCCTCAAGGGCGCGGTCCAAATGGGCTTTACCAATATAGCACCAAGGGCAAATCGGGTCAGATATAATATCCAGTTTCGTCATGCGCTCGCCTTGTAATAGTCGCGGAGTTTGTGCCGCAGTATCTTGTTGTTTGGCCCGGTTGGCAACCGACAGATATGAATGTAGAGCCGGGGCTGTTTATATTGCGCCAGTTGGGTTTTAACAAAGCGCTTCACAACGACGTGATCCAAATCGGCAGCCCCGGTATGAAACGCCGCAATAACAAAGACCTGTGGCTTGACCTCAACCTCTGTAACGGCAACGTCTCCGATATTTGGATATAATCGTAAGGCAGACTCAACCTCAAGCGGGCTGACGCGGTATCCTCCCGCAGTCATGATATCATCGGCCCGACCACAATATTCAATCTGACCGTCCTGATCCATGATGCCTTGATCGCCAGTGACAAACCATTCGTCAGCCACCAAGCGGCGCAAAGCACCGTTTTCGTGACGATACCCCAACATCAGGCCCTGATCGTGACGCGAGACAGCAATCATGCCCTGTGTGCCGACTGAAACCGGCCCGTCGGCATCTACAATTGCTACTCTCCGGCCGGTCTGGGGACGGCCGAGGGTGCCGGGGCGTGCAGGGTGAGCGGGGCTGGCCGATATAAAGGTCGAGCATTCAGACATGCCATAAGCCTCATAAACTGGGCAGCCTGTGGTCGCCCGCCAAGCATTTTGCAGCGTGTCGGGCATTTTCTCACCAGCACTTAGTGCATGGCGCAATTTGGGCAGTTTCAAGATCGTCTCATCAGTCAAAATTTTGCGAAAAACTCCAGGTGCCGCAGCAAATATTGTGATTTCGTGCTGGTCTAAAAGTTGCCGCAGACTGGCAACATCGCCCTGCGTTTCGGAAATGATTGCCGTTGCGCCGCACCGCCAGGGATCCAATAGGCCGGTGCCCAGTGTGTAGGTCCAGTTAAAGGCACCGGCATGTAAAAGCCGGTCGGTGCTGTGGATATCTGTCCAGTCTGGGCCCATCATTTGGCGGGCCCAGATCACTCGGTGGGCGTGCATCACCGCACGTGGAGTGCCAGAGGTCCCCGAGGTATAGACAATATAGGCCAATCGATTTGGATCACCGTACAGATAAGCGGCGGGCGGCGCGTGCCGCATGTCGCGCAGTGCGGCCAGATCAATGGTCTGGCACGCTGTATTCGCCGCGTGTTCTGTTGCAAGACATGCGATTTTAGGGTCGTGGATAATGGCTGCAGGGGCAAGATCATGAATGATTTTAGCAGTTTCGACCTCAGTCAACTGGGCGGCGCAGGGCACGGGTACCAATCCCACAGCGATGGCGCCAAGAAAGCTTAGCGGAAAATCAACACTATGACCCAGCCGTAACAAAACAAGATCACCAGGCCGCAGACCCCGGTCCAAAAGTCCTGCGCCAGTGGCCAGAACGGCCTGTTCCAACTGGCGGTAACTCCAGATAATTTGATGTGGGCCTCCGACCAGTTCAAGCGCTGTTTTGGCAGGGGTTTCAGTGCTATGGCGCAATCCATAGGCGGCCAGATTAAACTGGGGCGGACAGCTGGGCGGAGGCCCTTTATCAAACAGCGACAGCATAACAAATCTGCTAAGTTGGTTTGGTGCCAGTTGCAAGCCGGTCAAGCCAACGATATATCAAGCTTATGACGGAACGTGCCCCTTTTTCACTTTTGCGCGTCGCGCGCGAAGACGGCAGTGGCGCGGCGCCGGAACCGCTGGATTTGGGCCAACGCGTCCGCGGCCTGCGCAAGGCCAAGAAGTGGACGCTTGAACAAGCGTCACAGCAAGCCGGGTTGGCGCGGTCGACCTTGTCTAAAATCGAAAACGGTCAAATGTCTCCGACCTATGACGCGCTGAAAAAGCTGGCAGTTGGCTTGGAAATATCCGTACCTCAATTATTTACTCCCCCGTGCAACACGCAGATCAATGGCCGTCTTGTGGTGACAAAATCCGGTGAGGGTCCGCAAAAGCCCACCGTCACCTACGAGCATGAGCTGCTTGCCGAAACCCTAACCCAAAAACAGATGATGCCTTACCGCGCGCGAATCCGCGCCCGCTCTGTCGATGAATTTGACGGCTGGGTACGTCATGATGGCGAAGAGTTTTTGTATGTTTTGACCGGTATGATCATGCTCTACACTGAATTTTACGAACCGATGACGATGCGCCGTGGCGACAGTGCCTATTATGACGCCTCAATGGGCCACAATGTCGTGTCATGCAGCGAAGACGACGCCACCCTTTTGTGGGTCACCACGCTGGCTTAACAAAATCAGCCATGCCAACAGCGATAATTTGCATACCAAAAACCATCGCGATCTGGCCGGTATAAATGTCGGCAAAACTGTCGGAAAATTCCCGCGTGGCGGTCACCGCGGGATTGGTAAAACTGGTCGGAGCCGTATACAGTACGCACCGGCAATACACAGCGCTGCAAACGGTGGCACCGCTTTTGGACATGAATTCAAGACACAAAAAATGACAAATAATAATCCAAAAGTTGTAATGAATTCCCGGGTCCAGTGCGCTGGACCTGTACGGTGCATCGTGATCTACATTTGCCAGATCTCTTGATCTAACATCGCATGGGCAACCCAAACCCCCAGCAGCCCGCCGATCACCTGCAAGATGACGAATTGTACCGCATGCCCAGGGGGGGGGGCGCGCAGGGCAAATGCCAGCGTAACTGCTGGATTGAAATGCGCCCCCAAGACCGGAGCCAATGTGGTGATTAAAACATACCGGTTGCAGCCGGTGGCGATGGCGATTGCCGACAGCGTGTTCACGATATTTCCCGACGCCAAGCCCGCGCCCATCATGCCTGATCCAATCACAGCGGTTAACACAATCCGGCCCCAAGACCTTTGGCCAGCAGTTTGGCAATCATGGTATCGTTCCTATTTTTGCGACGGCGTGTTTCAAATCAATGGCTTGCATCGTTTGAAACGATATTTCCATAAAATCCAGAGTTCTGCGGCTCAGGAGGCCAGACACAGATTGAACCGCTGAGCCCGAATTTGTTTGCGGGGCTGCTGCTGGATCGTTGATCCCGCAATGGGCCCTTATCGGTGCGCCAGACCAAATCGGGCAAGTCTGTGTTGCTACCGCACCACAAATCGTGATCATCAGATCCATAACTGGCGCATCCGGTTTGGCAAATTCATTCCAGATTTTGGAGCTTAGCTCACCCCCATCATGGTTTTGGCGTCACAGCAATAACATCGCATGCGGATGAACCCACCCGCCTGGCTGTGATCTGACAAAAGAAGCCCACCAGTGGCGCGCACCATGCGCGTTAAGCGGATATTCCAAAAGGATTGAGCGGGCTGGGCTGCGGGTGCAAAGAACGAGGATATTCATGGCATGGTTGGAGCATACAGTTGTCACAGGAACGTGACAGCCAACCAGCGACAGTTAAAAAATTATTTTGACCGGGGCTGTGATTATTTTGCCTGTTCCCTTCACCGCCAACCGTGCTGGCGTACAGGCGCTGAGCGCCACCGCCACCATCAAGCCCAGCATCACGGCTGTGCGGGTCAAAACATGCCCCGAACTGAACGCGCGCCACCCGAGATATCCTTGCCGATCCCCTCGACGGTTCCGCATCCACATACTGCGCAGAGTAGAGAGATAGATAAAATTCGCACCATGGGCCTTATCATTTCTGTTCATACCACCAAACGTCGGGTAAAAATCCCAACCAATCGCCGTATATTGGCAAGTTTTTGGGATAGTTCAACGCTTTGTTATGCGCAATACGGCTGATGTTCCACTGATAAAACGGGATCACATAACGCCCGGCTGTCAACACCCGGTCCAAGGCGCGCGTGGCCGCCAGAAACCCTTGCCGGCTCTCGGCATTGATAAGCGCAGTGATCATCGCATCCACAGCCGGAGATTTTACGCCCATCCAATTGCGGGACCCGGCTTGATCGGCTGCGTCTTGCCCCCAATACAGATGTTGCTCGTTGCCAGGGCTTAGCGATAATCCGCGCCTGAAATATGTCATGTCAAAATCTTGCGCCTTGGTGCGAGCGGTGTATTGCGCATTGTCGACCGTCGATATGGTCACATCCATACCCAACCGTTCAAGCGCGCGGGCATAAATTTCCATGATGGCGTGATGTTCCTTTTTGCCTTGCTGTAACAAAACTTCAAAGGTGAAGGCGGCGCCATTACTGTCCTGAAGTTGTCCGTCAATCACCTGCCACCCGATGGTCTCTAACAGGGCGCTTGCCGCAGCGATATTTTTACGGTTGCGTTCGCGCCCGTCGCTCACCGGCAAATAATAGCCGTCCAGCGCACCTGGCAACAAATCGGCCTCGAAAGGGGCTAACAGCTCACGCACCTGACCGGTGGCGGGCCCCGGCTCAAAACCCAGCACCGAATTTGAAAAATAAGACGTGATCCGCGACTGACGTCCCCCTGTCATCGCGTCATTGATAAACTCGAAATTGAACGCCAAGATCATCGCCTCGCGGACCCGCCAGTCGGCAAAGATAGGCCGCCGCGTATTCATCACAAACCCGGTCATACCAGAGGGGCGCTGGTGGGGAATAAGCGATTTTTTGACTGTCCCTTCGGCCACTGCGGGAAAATTGTATTTGCTGTCCCAAGCGTCGGCGTTAAATTCCCTATGCATTGTCAAGGTGCCGGATTTAAAGGCCTCAAACGCCACCGCACCATCGCCGAAATAATCATATCTGATTTTGTCTAAGTTATTTGTGCCGCGCCGGAACGCCAGATCGGCGCCCCAATAATCGGGGTTGCGTTCAAGCGTCAGGTAACGGCCCGGCTCAAACGCGCCAATGACATATGGGGCGCTGCTGATCGGAATATCGTTGAGCGTGGCGTTCGCGAAATCCTTACCCGCCCACTGGGATTTTTTAATAATCGGCCGCATTCCGGTAATCAGCGCCAACTCAGGGTTTTTTTCTGAAAAGCTGAACCGGACTGAGCGCGGGCCAGTAGCCTCGGCTTTGGAGATTTTGCCCCAAAGCCCGTGATATCGTGGATGGCCCAACGTGCCGAGTGTTTCATAGGACCACAGTACATCTTCGACTGTTACCGGGCTTCCGTCTGAGAACTGGGCCTCTGGACGTAGGGTGAATTCGACCCAAGACCGGTCTGCCGGGGTTTCAATAGATTCTGCAAGCAGCCCATACAGCGAAAATGGTTCATCCCAATTGCGTCCCATCAGCGACTCGTAGGCTATAAATCTCAACTGCCATGGGGATTTTCCTTTTAATATTAATGGATTTAGGGAATCAAATCCGCCCGTTTCACCAGAGATAATTGTTCCGCCCAATGGGGCGTCGGGGTTGGCATAGGGCAGCGATTGGTAATCGGCTGGCAGCACGGGATTGCCATACATCGCGATACCATGTTGTTTCTCAGCCAGTGCTGCAACGGCGAGTGAGCTTATCGCAATTGCGGGGCTCAGACGGTATAAAAAGGATTTAAGTAACTGTCGCATTGGGATAAGTTTCCTGTCTAAATCGGGGCGAGCTGGGGGCATGATAGGCGCGCTATAAGCGTTTTTCAAACTTTTAGCTTGGATGCTGGACTTATTATCGGTATAAAGTCGTTACTGCTCGATAGGTTTCTTGCCTGTATGAAACCTGCCTCAATAACTCAACGCCTGCCTTGTGCAGGCGTTTTTTTATGCAGTTGCGGTTTCATTGTGTTAGTCGTCCGCGCGCAGACCTTATTATTTTGGTCAATTATGATAAAGAAATACGAGAATCTGAAAGGAAATGCGCGATGTCATTAGAAGGTAAAATTGCGATCGTCACGGGTTCAACATCGGGAATCGGTTTGGGAATCGTGCGTGGTCTGGCCGAATCGGGGGCTGATGTGATTCTCAATTCGTTCACAGACACAGCGCAAGACCACGCATTAGCAGAGGGCATCGCTAAAGAATTTAATATTTCAGCGCGATATGTCTCGGCGGATATGTGCGATGGGCAAGCCTGCCGCGACTTGATTGCTGAAGTGGGGCGCTGCGATATTTTGGTCAACAATGCTGGGGTGCAACATGTCGCTCCGATTGATCAGTTTCCGGCTGACAAGTGGGATGACATCCTTGCGATCAATCTGACATCAGCGTTTCATACGACAGCCACAGCCCTGCCGATGATGCGTGCCGCAGGCTGGGGCAGGGTGGTCAATATAGCCTCTGCGCATGGTTTGACCGCTAGCCCGTTCAAATCTGCTTATGTGGCTGCCAAACATGGCGTGGTTGGGTTGACCAAAACCGTTGCGTTGGAGACAGCCGAGGAACCGATCACCGCAAACGCTATTTGTCCTGGATACGTATTGACCCCTTTGCTGGAGGCGCAATTGCCAGCGACGATGGAGAAATACAACATGGACAGAGAGACCGTGATCAAAAAGATTATTCTCGACCGGCAACCGTCGCGGAGCTTTGCCACGGTCGAACAATTGGCTGGAACATGCTGTTTTTTATGCTCGAATGCCGCTGACCAAATTACCGGGACAACGATCAGTATGGATGGTGGCTGGACCGCAATGTAGACAAAAATCAAGGCCGCATGCCTGGTGAGTGGGGATTAATTAGGCTGTGGGCGCAGTTTTTTCTGTGTCGTTGGCCTCTTGGCGGGCGAGTTGTGCCTTAGCGCTGTCGCTGTCGGCGTTCTCTAAAACAGAGCCTGCGACCACATCGCCTTGAGCCTCTGCAACTATCAGGGGTGGGGCGTCTTCGCTTGGGGGATAGACAAGTCCGGCTGAGATCACCAGTTTTGCGGCCTCTTCTACTGTCATATCCAACTCGATGACGTCTTTGCGCGGCACAAACAGCATAAACCCAGAGGTTGGGTTCGGGGTGGTTGGCACAAAAATACTGAGTAAATCATCGGCTGTTTTCGGGTGGCGGGCAATCTCGCCTCGGGCGCTTGTGGTCACGAAGCCGACCGCCCAGACATTCTTGCGCGGATATTCGATCAGGCAGGATTTCTCGAACGACCGATCCGATTGGGCAAAGACGGTTTCAGCGAGTTGTTTCACGCCAGAATAGACCGAGCGCACAACAGGCATTCTGGCGACTACAGTTTCAGCATAACGGATCATCGAACGCCCGATAAATCCCTTGGCAAGTGAACCGACAAGGATCGTGAACAACAAAAACAGCACGACCCCAACGCCGCGAATGTTGACTTTGGTCTCGGGACCAAACAAATTTTTGAAAAACTGTTCCGGCTGATAGGGGCCAGGGACAAATGGCAGCACAACCCCATCCACCCACCCGATGACCGACCAGATCAACCAGATGGTCAGGGCCACCGGTGCGATTACCACGAGCCCGGTCAAAAAGCTTGACCTTAGGGTCGCTAATAGACCGGGTTTTTTTGTTTTTAGGGTCTGATCAAAGGGGGTTGTCATAAAATCCACATTATACTGCTAACATCTGTCAGTACTGATTTTAGCGCTGGTTCACAATGCAATGTCGTAAAAATTGGATCAACTTTATATCAATGTGTTAATTTCGCGCGCAATTTCTGCTGCAAGACGGGCATTGCTGCGTACCAGCGCAATATTTGCGGTCAGTGAGCGGCCTTCGGTCAGATCAAAAATCCGCTGCAAAAGAAACGGTGTGACGGCTTTGCCGACGATTCCTTGTTGATCTGCGTCTGCCAGAGCGGTCTGGATGAAAGGGGCCATCTCGATCTGGTTGATCTGTTCGGTTGCTGGCACAGGGTTGGCGATTAGCTGGCCGCCTGGCAGGCCCAGTTGATGGCGCATAAGGTGGGCACGTGCAATCTGTGCGGGTGTGTCCATTCTCAAGGGCGCAGGTAACTCAGACTGCGCCGACCAAAACGCGGGCAGACTGTCCTGCCCATAGGCAATGACCGGAACGCCAAGCGTTTCAAGAACTTCGAGAGTTTTCGGTAAATCTAAGATTGCCTTTGCCCCCGCTGCCACCACGGTGACCGGCGTTTGCGCAAGCTCATGCAGATCGGCCGAAATGTCAAAACTGTGCTCAGCGCCGCGATGAACCCCGCCAATGCCACCAGTGGCAAACACCGATATTCCGGCCCGCGCCGCCCCGATCATCGTTGCGGCCACGGTTGTCGCGCCGGTGCCCCCCGTGGCCATGCAAGCCGCCAGATCGGCCCGTGACAGTTTGGCCGCATCGCGGGTTTGCGCCAACCCTGTTAGCTGTGCAGCGGTCAACCCGATGCATAGGCGCCCATCCAGCACCGCAATAGTTGCCGGTACCGCGGCATAATCGCGGACGCATTGTTCCACATCCTGCGCCATCTTAAGGTTTTCCGGCCAAGGCATGCCGTGGGTGATTATGGTGCTTTCCAGCGCCACCAGCGGGCGTTGTGCACTTTGGGCGGCTTGAACTTCGGGCGAAAGGGTAAGCAAACTCATACGGCAGTATCTCCTGAAACGTACCGCGCCGCTATCTCAAGAGCGTGGTGTAAAGCATCGGCGCGCGCAGCGCCCGCCAGTTCGGCGGCCATATGCGCCGCCATAAAGGTGTCGCCCGCGCCGGTCACCCGTGTCACCAGCACATCAGGCGGGGTCTGGACAAAACTCTCACCTTGTCCGGCATCGCAAGCCGGCCTTGCCCCATTCGTCACCAGCACCCGGCGCGCGCCTTTGGCCAATAGCGCCTGCGCCGCTTCAGCAGCCGTATGATATTCGGTTTGGCACAACAGGCCCGCCTCTTCGAGATTGACATACAACAACGCCCGCCCACGGATGAGCAGCGGCAGCAAACGGTCTGCCTTGCCCGGTGAGGCCGGCGCCACACATAGATCACATTCGGCAAAAAGTGGCGAGACTGCGATATGTTCTAAAAGGCTTTGGGTTAGGTTGCCATCAAGCGAAATCATCCCGGAAAACGGAGCCTCAGGCGTGCCGAACGGCCCCGATATCAACGGTGCCATGACGTTATTTTCCGTCGTTTCAAGAGAATGGACGTCCGCAATTGCGGCAATTAGCCCGTTTGCATCTTCGATCGCCATATACCTGTCTGTGGGTAAATCATCAGAGCGGTAAACATGGTCACAATCGATACCCATCTTTTCGCAGGCGGTGATGAGCGCATGACCTTCTGCGTCGCGACCGATCGACGACAGTAAAACCGGATCAACCCCGAATCGTTTGAGGGTCATGGCGATGTTCAACGCCACACCGCCGGGCAGGCGGGTAATCCGTCCCGGCACATCCGAGCCCTGCTTCATATGGCTGGCCGAGCGGCCGATTATATCCCATAGAACCGAGCCAATGCATAATACCTGTGTCATAACGCCCTTCTGACCGCAGTTTGTCCCACACGCAAGCAGGAGCAATAAAGCCTGCGCAAATTATCGATTGTCTTTCGCCACCACAAGGACTTATCAGACCTAATAGGCCCAACAACACCTGACTATGAGGTAACCAGACCCGATGCACCGCGCTCTTCGTTTCATGATAGCCTATTGGTTTTTTCTACTGGGCCCAGTTCTGACGGGTTTTGTCACTGCCCATGAGCTGCGTCCAGCGATCGGCGATCTGACCGTTACACCGCAGGGTGCGGTCTTGAGGCTGTCGATAAATGTTGAGGCGCTGCTTGCGGGGATTGATCTTGACGGTTTGGAAAACACCGATGCAAGCTCAGGCTCTGGCAGGTATGACCAACTGCGCAGCTTGCCGCCCGAGACATTGCAGACACGGGTAGCGACGTTTTTTCCAAGGCTGTTGCCAAGCATCCTGCTGCAAGATGGCGGGCAGTTGCAGCGTTTCACGCTGAGCGCTGTGACTGTCGACGCGGTGGGCGACCCTGAACTGCCCCGCGACAGCCGCTTGGAGCTGACCATTTCAGACCCGATTGCGTCACCATCGGTCCTGTTTCACTGGCCCAAGGGATTTGGCGCTTTGATCTTGCGCCAAATGGGTCCTGAGGATGGCTATACCGGATATCTTGGGGGGGGCGATAAAAGCGATCCAATTCGGCTTGTAGGCAATGGCGATCAAACAGTGTTCAGCGCGTTGATACGGTATATACCGGTGGGTTTCGATCATATTTTGCCCAAGGGGCTTGATCATATTTTGTTCGTTCTGGGTTTGTATTTTTTGTCGGTACGTTTTGGTGTTTTGTTATGGCAGATCAGTGCTTTCACGCTGGCCCACACGGTCACATTGGCGCTGGGGGCTTTGGGATATGTGACGGTTCCGGCGTCTATTGTCGAACCGCTGATCGCCGCCTCGATCGTGTTTATTGCGGTAGAAAATATTGCCAGCCCGAAATTGCATGCCTGGCGCCCCGCAGTGGTGTTTGGGTTTGGGCTGTTGCATGGACTTGGATTTGCCAGTGTTTTGGGTGAATTAGGCCTGCCACAGGGGCAATTTATCCCGGCGCTGATCGGGTTTAATATCGGTGTTGAGTTGGGTCAATTGACGGTGATTGCCGCTATGACACTGACCTTGGGGCTTTGGTTTGGCAATCGGGCGTGGTTTCGGATCCGCATCGCAGTGCCGGCCTCGGCACTGATCGGAATAATTGGCGCTTGGTGGTGCGTTGAACGTACACTGTTATAATTTAATTACCGCGAAATTATAATTCAATTACTGCGAACCGCCGCCGCTTGCAGAGAAAGTCGGCGACCGCAATAGGCAGGGGGGGGGTTGCTTTGACACTATAAACCCAGTAGAGCGCGTTCACACAATACCGCAGACGCAAGCGGGCACGTTGGGGGAGACATCCCCATCTGTCCACCGGTTGGAGCATCCGCTCTCACACCTTGCGTCGAGGCGAAAACCGGAAAGGATACGACCCATGGCTCTTCCAGAGTTTACCATGCGCCAATTACTTGAAGCAGGCGTACACTTCGGCCACCAGACACAGCGTTGGAACCCCCGTATGGGCGAATTTATATATGGCGCGCGCAACGGCATCCATATCATGGACTTGACGCAAACCGTGCCCATGCTTGACGCAGCCCTTAACGTCATTCGCGACACTGTGGCCAAGGGCGGCCGGTTGCTGTTTGTCGGCACCAAGCGTCAGGCCAGTTCGGCCATTGCGGACTCAGCTGAGAAATGCGCTCAGTATTACATGAACCACCGCTGGCTCGGTGGCACGCTGACCAATTGGAAAACCGTGTCATTGTCGATCAACCGTCTGAAATCGATTGACGAGCAGATGGAAACCGGCATCGAGGGTATGACCAAGAAAGAACGTCTTGGCATGGAGCGCGAGCAAAATAAATTGCAAGCGTCTCTGGGTGGCATCCGCGAAATGGGCGGCGTTCCTGACCTGCTGTTTGTAATCGATGTGAAAAAAGAAGCACTGGCGATTGCTGAGGCCAACAAACTCGGCATTCCTGTGGTGGCCATCGTAGATACCAACTGTTCACCAGATGGCATCGATTATATCATTCCGGGCAATGACGATGCGGCACGCGCTATCGGATTGTATTGCGATCTTGCCTGCCGTGCAGCGCTTGACGGCATGTCAGCGCAACTTGGCGCTGCTGGTGTTGATCTGGGTGCCATGGAAGAAGCGCCGGTAGAAGAGGTGCTGAGCGTTGAGGCCGATGCAGCGCCGGCAGAAGCCGCTGCTGCCGAGGTGGCCGTAGAGATACCTGCCGAGGCGGCCGAAGCGCCAGCAAGCAGCTAAAGATAACGCTGAATGACATTGCGCGCGGCTTTTGGCTGCGCGCCATAAATTTTTCAAACAAGGAGAGCCAGCTATGGCGATCACAGCATTGATGGTGAAAGACCTGCGTGAAAAGTCCGGCGCAGGTATGATGGATGCAAAAAAAGCATTGATCGAGACAGATGGAGACATGGAAGCAGCAATTGATTGGCTGCGCACCAAAGGCCTGGCAAAAGCCGCGAAAAAATCTGGCCGCACGGCAGCCGAAGGTTTGGTTGCAGTTCAGGTTGAAGGTGGCCGCGGTGTTGTCGTCGAGGTGAACTCAGAAACAGACTTCGTTGCCAAAAATAGCGATTTCCAACAAATGGTAGGATCGTTTGCCACGGCTGCTTTGAGTGTCTCTGACGTCGAGCAATTAGCGGCTGCTGATGTTGGCGGAAAAACGGTTGCCGACACGCTGACTGATAAAATTGCGACGATTGGCGAAAATATGGCCCTGCGTCGTATGGGTGTCTTAGAGGGCACGCAAGTGGTTTCTTACGTCCACAACGCGGCCACCGCTGGCATGGGCAAAATCGGTGTGCTGGTGGCGTTGAGCGCCGAAAACGAAGCGTTTGGGCGTCAGGTCGCGATGCATATTGCCGCCGCCAACCCACAATCCTTGTGTGCAGATGATCTGGATCCTGCCGTGGTTGAGCGCGAGAAAAATGTTCTCACCGAACAAGCCCGAGAATCTGGGAAACCCGAACAGGTGATTGAAAAAATGATCGTCGGCCGGATGAAGAAATTTCTTGCCGAAGTCACCTTGCTGGGGCAGGCGTTTGTGATCAATCCCGACCTGTCTGTTGAAGCCGCTGCAAAAGAAGCCGGTGTCGAAATCTTGGCGTTTTTGCGATTTGAGGTTGGCGAAGGCATCGAGAAGAAAAGCGAAGATTTTGCTGCCGAGGTGGCAAAGGCCGCACAGGGTTAATAACCCGGTCAACCAAAAACAAAGGCGCGGCTAGATGGCTGCGCCTTTTTTATTTGCAAGCACGTTAATTGCCCAAGTTTGTGGCGCGGGACCAGCTTGAACCGGTCTAGCTTTGATTGAGATGGCCAAGCATTGCATCCATAGCCAAAGTGTATCCTGCAGCACCAAAGCCACAAATCACCCCAATCGCAATGTTTGAGATATAAGAATGATGGCGAAAAGCCTCACGACTGAACACATTCGAAACATGCAACTCGATTGCGGGCACCTCTACGGCTGTGAGCGCGTCGAAAAGCGCGATAGATGTATGCGTGTAGGCACCGGCATTGAGGATGATTCCATCCTGTTTGGACTTTGCCGCTTGAATCCAATCAACCAGCGCACCTTCGTGGTTTGATTGTTCAAACTGAATTTGAATGTTTGAGGCAATCGCCTTGTCTTGGCAAAGCTTTTCAATATCTTTCAGCGTGACATGACCATAAATTTCAGGCTGCCGCGTGCCCAGAAGATTTAAATTTGGTCCATTTAAGATCAGCAGTGAAGTCATGATTTATTCCATTCCAGTGGTTTGTGCCTTACTATAACATGGAAGAAACCCTGACTAGGGTCTGCAGCAGAGTTTGTGAACTCTGATTTATATCAAGTGCTATTTCGCTTACATGTCCAGATTAGGGTCTATTCTACACTCAGACGACTTCCTTTTATGCCACAACAATTTCATATTTGTGAATAATGATCCTGCAAATAACGAACATTAGTGTGTCTTAGATGTTTCACGCGGTGAAGTTTAAAAAGATCGCGGTGCAATCATTCGCCTTTTTCTCTCTTAATGCGCCGCCGTCCATGGTTTTTGATCGCAAAAGATACAGGGATGGTGTTTCCTAGATAGTTCATCCCTTCTGGGGTAATTTTTTCTCTATTCTTTTTCTTATTGATCCAATTTAAAACCGTCGTAACGCCACTCAGATATGTATCATACCAAGAAAAGTATAATTGAGAAACAATGCTTTAGGGCAAAAAAGTCAATAATTGCGGATTAATTAAAATAATGTGAGTGTATTTAAGCATCTTATTAAAATTTACATTGACCTTTACATACCTGTTGGTAGATTAATCCGACTAGGTGAATGATTATTTGTTTTATCTCCCTCCCAAAGGCAGTAATAATTCATCTAGTGCTGAATGAAGGTCGCGCAAGCAGAACGCGCTGCACAGCTGGGCTGGTTATTTAGATAACAAGCGTGGGCCTGTTTTGTGATTTACTTAAATCATACAAGCTAATTTGGTACTGATATGAGCAGCCAAGGCAGCTTGGACCTGACCACCACTAAGGGGTTGCTGTTTTGGCTTTCTCGGATTTTGGGGGGCCTCGCAA
>Ga0115564_10002837_pt1 | contig 14887 bp, 13 predicted proteins | sample COGITO_mtgs_1105_7_FD_88680 | JGI IMG/M metagenome (GOLD analysis project Ga0115564, IMG submission 88680) | Pelagic marine microbial communities from North Sea - COGITO_mtgs_110523 | ecosystem: Environmental > Aquatic > Marine > Epipelagic | place: Germany:Helgoland, sampling site Kabeltonne...
ACGGACAATCCAACAACGCCGCTTGCAACATCAAAAACAAGCCGCATAATCAATCACACAAACGAGCCAGAGCCTCCAATGCTCAAGCCCCTCTGATGTCCCATTTTATATGACGACGGACAGTGCCAAATGAAGCCATTGAGTCACTGATCGCACTGACGATTGGTGTCCTGATAGCGCTTGGGTTCGACTTCACTATAAAAACGCTCCGTGCGCAATTCGTGGATAAGGCAGGCAAGCGGGCTGATGCGCGCATGTCGCGACTTGTCTTTGACAGGATCCTAAACATGCGGCTGGATAACCGCCGCCAAAAGTCTGGCGCGATGGCAAGCATCGTTCGTGAGTTTGATACGCTGCGAGAATTTTTCACTTCGGCGACACTTGTCGCGGTCGTTGATCTGCCCTTCATCTTCCTCTTCATCTGGGTTATTTCCCTTATCGCTGGACCATTGGCGATGGTTCCGCTCATTGCCGTGCCGTTGGTGATACTCTCTGGGCTCGTTATCCAGCCATTTCTAGCACGGATTACCGAAAGCTCTATGCAGACAAATATGACCAAACAAAGTGTATTGGTTGAAACCCTCAACGGGCTGGAAACTGTGCAAGCCACTGGATCGGGCCGGCTGATGCGGCGGCGCTTCGAAGAAGCCTCGGACGCACAGTCCGACCTGGGTTTGAAAAGCAGGATGCTCTCAAACTTCGCGATTAATTCTGCGGCTTCAATCCAGCAACTGGCACAGATTGCCACAATCTTTTATGGTGTTTTCCTGATCCAAGACGGGATGATCACCATGGGGGCGATGATTGCGGCAGTGATCCTCGGTGGTCGAACACTGGCACCACTTTCGCAACTCGCCGCGGCGATGTCGCGCGCAAACGGAGCACGTCAGGCTTATCGCGCGCTTTCGGCCGTCATGAATGACGATGCAGCGGCACAAGGTCTGAGCGGGTCTCGGCTGAGCCGCCCACATATTTCGGGGGCCGTTGAATTTAAGAATGTCAGCTACACTTTCCCGGGGGCCAGCAATCCGATCATCCGAAATCTGTCACTGAAGATACCCATGGGCCAGAAGGTCGCAATTGTTGGGCGGATGGGTTCTGGAAAATCAACCATGTCGCGCCTGATTGCGGGGCTCATTCAGCCAAGTGAAGGATCAGTTTTGATCGATGGAGTAGACTTGCGGCAAATCGATAAGTCGGATCTGCGTCGTAACGTTGGTGTGATGTTGCAGGATACCTGGCTGTTCTCCGGAACGGTCAAGGAAAACCTGCAAATGGGGTTTTATGAATATGATGATTTACATGTATTGAATATCGCACGTATTTCTGGTGTCGATGACTTTGTGGCAAACCATCCGCAGGGCTATGATCTGGAACTACGCGAGCGGGGAGAAGGGCTGTCAGGTGGACAGCGCCAGTCGATTAATCTGGCGCGGGCATTGCTGCATGACCCTAATCTGTTGGTTTTGGACGAACCGACAAGCTCAATGGACGCAGCGACCGAGAAGTCAGTGATTGAGCGCTTGAAAGCCTGGGCAGGGAACCGAACGATGGTGATGGTGACACACCGAAACACTTTGCTGGGCTTGGCTGATAGGGTTCTTGTAATGGATCAAGGAGAGATTGTTGCCGACACGACCCCTGATAAACTTAAAACGCCAGGGCGATAGATTGAAGGGCATGCCCGATAGTGATTGCAAGACACGTTTCGCGTGAGACGGCGTTGCGTGAGGGCTGGGGCGGCTCCGCAAAATTTTTGCAATTTTGGCTCTTGTTGGGTTGGCGCTGGTTCGGGCCGCGGGAGACAACGTTACGCAATGAGCTCTGCATCGATGCTATCAGTTTTGGCTCGCGTCCCCCGACGTGCCGCGAAGGCCTTCATCTAGGCAGGCCGCAATTGTCTTGTCGCACCACCTGCGCTTTCAAGCAACGACCACAGCTGCCATTCCTAACCACCGGTGGCCTCGAAGCAGACCAGCGCGCCCATCAGGACGGCGAGATCGACAAGGCGGCGATGCCCCGCTGGCGTATTGGGCAGCCGCAGCCTTTCGCCATCGAGCAGACAATAGATGTCCAGCCAATCATGGCGAACATCTATCCCAATGATCCGTGCGTGTGTTGCTTCGGTCATGCTCTCTTCGTTCTGTTTCGCGATCCCGAGTGGCCGCATTCAACTGTTCGAGGCGATGAAGAGAGACGGTGCTGGCGCGCTAAGAAACGTGGTCAAGCTACAAGGCTCAGACGCCAGACACCGCCCGGTCAGAAATCTTGACCAAGGTTGCTGACGGGGACAGCATAACAAAGGGGACATACAGAAGGGTCAGGTACGCCCGAATGACGGAACAGCGCCGAGGAAGAGTGCTGCCCTGACCGAAGAAATGATCGCCTTTACGCGGGACGTCAAACGGGGGTTTCGCACGAACATCCGGATTGTGAACACCAAACATGGCACCCGTACGGTGGGGATGACCCCTTATGAGAACCGCCTCCACATCCTGACGCGGTCTCTGACCGATGCACAAGCGCGCCCGATTGTGTTTGACGGCGCCTGCCCCGAACATAGCCAGAGCCTGACCGACCCCCAGCTCTCGAAACAAACCAAAATCCGCAAACCCTTGAGAATACCCCTTATCGCGACACAGCCGCTGTCCGTAAAGTGCGACCACGAGAGCGCCCTGCCCTGCCCTTTTGCAGGCACAGGCTTGTTCCGGCCCCCATCAGTGCTGCACAATAAACCGCAATGCCAGGGATCTGCAGCGGAAAATCCACAAGCGAATGCGCGGTGACAAAGAGAATGGCCCCGCCCATTGCGATCGGAATGCCTTTCAGGCTCTGGCGGTTTTGCAGGCCGAATAAAACAGTCCGTCCCAGATTGAAAAAAACCATCCCGACCAGAACCAGCGCAGGCAGCCCCAAGCCGAGGTAGATCTCCAGAAACGAATTATGGGCACGTAACCAGACGACGTCAGCGCTGTCACATGTCCCATCACGGTACATGGGAAATATGTCCCGAAATGTACCGAATCCGGTACCGAAGAGAGGATTGTCCTGAATGGCTAAAATGGTAGCGCCCCAGGTACACCAGCGGCCAGCATCACGTGTTGTTTCCAAGCGCGCGAGAACCGGTTCGCCGTAAGCGGCCAGAAAAACTGTCAAACAGACCAAACCGCCGATAAAGCCCAGCACCCACCAGCGCCACAGTGCCTTCGGTTTGAACCGCTCCCGTAAGCCGTGCTGTATGATCAACGCCAAACACGGCAGCAGAATAATCAGGCTGCCAAGGGATCCCGCGCGTGAACGCGTCAGGATCAGACAAACGGCGGTGAGAAATAAAGCGCTTACGACAAACACATAGGCCCAGAAGGTCTGGTCCGGGGGATGCTTATGATATCGCTTTTGCAGCGATATGTCTTCGGCGCGGTAAAGAGCAAGGCTGCCCAGGAGCGCAAAAGCGGTCAACCCGAAGGCGGATGCCGCAACATTGCGATTAATGAACACACCCGAAAACTGACCTGCCCGAAGCGCTTGCCCGGAAAATACAAGACTGTCAGGGAAAAGCGACTGACGGAAGACTGAAACCACAACGACGACGACGCCAACGTAGGATAACTTGTGCCAGAAACCCCGTGCCAGAGCGCTGGATTGGGTGAGCATGAGAGTTGTGACAAAAACCATAAAGGGAACAAGCAGGCTCGGGAGCGCACTTCTTGTTGCAGACGGATTGACGGAAAAGTACCCGTATGTGGTCCCCAATGTTGCCGAGAGGTCCTGCCAGACCGGATGCACCGGCATCCAAAGCGGCAATGGCAAGGCCTGAAGGACAGACCAGAGGCCCGTGCCAAGACATAAAAGCAATGCGCGCCGGAGTAAGGGTCTGGTGCGGGTATTTTTAAATGGGACCAGCAGCACCAAGAGCGCGATGCCTGCAAATCCAATCCCGAAGGCCGGACGGGATGCTGCATCCGCTGCGCCGTTGAACAACAAGATGGTGGCCAGCAGGATGGCAAGCAGCCATTGCAATACGATCGTGACGCTGTGCCAGATCGTTTTGCCGTACGTGATACGCCGTCGGGGTGGGGTCATCGATCAGGACTTTGCTACTGCTGCATTGCGTATCACCCTGCGGCCCACGCCTTTTGTGCAAGCTAAAGTCTAATATGGACGCGGTAAAGCATTCCCCTTGCGCCCCCCTGCCCCCGGATGCGCGTTCTGGTCTGCGCCTATCGGTAAACCGCACAACCCGCATCAGCCAAGACGCAAGATAAGGCGGCGTGATGCTACGCACCGGAAGTGGTTTGCACAACGAGGCCCCGGGGCGGCCCTTTCGTTGCGTGGGGATCATGTTGTGCCTCGGCGGACGAGCAGCGCGCGCGTTTCGCCGCAACAGACGTGCCGTGTAGGGTGGGCACGCTTCAAGGGCCGGGTTCCGCCGGTCCGATAGGTCGCTGGCTGGCTTCAGGATAAGCGCTCCAGCGATCACGATGATGATGTCCCTTCAGAACCGTCAATGGTAGAAAGAGGCTACCTGACAAAACCCCTTGCCGCAAAAGACATAGACCGTTCATGAATCAAAGCACCAAATGACAAACCCGGAGGCCTTTATAGCCGACACGATTGACACCATGACCGCGCAGCACAGCTGTCAAACACGACGCGTAATGCTTCGATTTGGCATTGAAAGCTTAACGATCCACATAAAGGTGCCCGAGTAAATTTTCTCCCCAAGTCAGCCGTCGCAAACAACTTGGCAATAGCTCTAGATGTGATCACAATAGAGGGTCGGATCACTCCTGAATACGCAGCCAAGCGCGCTGTCGTATGTCGCGTGAGTTCCGAGTTGCATCCGGGGTCATTCTTACCGCCGGTTTCGCCGCATGAGAGTGTCATAAGATATTTCTGATGTTCTCTTGGCTTGCATGAAAGATCAAATACAGGCCAACCAAGATCAATATAATTTACGCCGTGTGACGAAGGCCAGCCTTGTGATGTATTTATCAGACAGCTATTCTCATTAATTTCAATAACTTGTGGGAATACCGCCTTGTTAAAATTCTCATACCCGTCTGCATATTTTGATCGGACGCCGCTTGATCGCACATTCGTCGCGCCAAACGCACCATCAGGCCGGGGGCTTGCGCAAAGTTTTAGGTGCGATAGTTACATAAGTAATAGGCTGGGACACCCTCACACTAATGAGGCGTAGTTAAGAAGCCAAAAAATCGAGGTTTGGGTTAGCAGGAAATAGCACATGGTCAAAATTAAAAATATAAAAGTCGCGCTTTGTGCGATCGTTTTGCAGTTGATTGCTGGGTGCGCGGCCATGCCTGGAAATGGGCCGGATTCGACATCTGTTATCAATAACGCCCAAACCGCAGCGCGTACGACAACAGCGACGTTAGGGTATAGTTATATTCTCGTTGATATTGAAAGTGACAACATTCCACTTATCGCGAGCAGTGATGTCGTCGCCGATGCAAGCTTTGGTATCACAGCCGATGTGATCCCAGAAATCAGACTTGGAGTGGGTGATGTTATCCAGCTCACTGTCTTCGAGAGCGAAGCGGGGGGGTTGTTCATACCACGTGAAGCAGGCGTCCGGCCAGGAAACTTTGTCGTGCTCCCGCCGCAAGAAATTGGTCGGAATGGCAAGATCACCGTTCCCTATGCAGGGGAATTAACAGCGTCCGGCCAGACACCCGAAACCCTGGAATCCAATGTGGAACAACGGCTTGCCGGATTGGCAATTGAGCCACAGGTTACGGTGACACTTCTCGAGCGCAATTTTGCCCAAGCGACCGTTGTGGGGTCTGTGGAAAATCCAGGCAAATATGCTGTTGGTACTGGCGGTGATAGAATATTGGATCTGATCGGCAAGGCAGGAGGCACGACGACTGATGATTTTTCAACCTTTGTGACACTGTCGCGGATGGGGTTTTCAGTGACAGTTCCCTACGAATTAATAGCATCAACTCCGTCCGAGAACATTTATGTCGCGCCGGGTGACACCATTAACGTCACGTCGGAACTCAAAAAGTTTTACATCTTTGGAGCTTCTGGTGTTGGCGAGTATGCTTTCAACGTGGCGGATGTTGATCTGCGTACGGCGTTGAGCCTCGCATCGGGTCTTAATGACAGTGCAGCTGACCCAAGTCAGGTGTTCATCTATCGGTTAGAAAATCGCGACGTGCTTGCAGCAATGGGATTTGACGTCGCATCATTGACCAGCGGCGGTGGGGATACTGTTCCAACGATCTACAGGGCGGATTTCCGGAAACCGGATAGTTTCTTCATGGCGGCTGATTTCGGGATCCGGGATGGCGACATGGTTTATGTGACGAATGCTCGGGCGGTGGAATTCGGTAAGTTCTTCAATGTCATCCGGACTGTAACGGGTAACAGCGTTGCAATTGATGCTGACGTGAACACACTCAGCCGTTAGTGCGGCCACAGCTCCAACGATCTGCTGACTGATAAAGAACGGCTCAAAATTGCGCGATTTATAAGGAACTCTCGAGCCCTTCAATATTTATGAATGCAAACATAACCTCACGGGTGGTCATTCGACAAAATATCTCTGCTTTCTGTGAAAGAGCAATGTCGCACCGTCGCGCTTATGTTTTATAGTCGTTGGGTGTGAGTTTGGTAGCAACGGCTTTGTAAGCCGACAAAGTAGCCGGTATATTGCTGCATTCACACCCCTGACCGTTTTGGTTGCTGTGACAGCCGGTTGGGCGAGACTGCGGCCTCCCGAACACGGCCCGGTCTAGCCTGTGATCCGCTGTGCACTGTCTTATTTGCGGGTTTGCGCTCTTGGGTTGGGCTGTAGATTCTCGGGTTGCTCGCTTAACCCGTTTGGCCTCACCGAGCCGCAACGTGCACTTAAGATTAGGGCTACTTGCCCATCAATCCATCGACGACCTGGCACGCACTACCGGGGCCTATCCTGCCTTTTTTCGTCTCAGTGAAAAAAATGATGATCAAACGGAATGAGAGATCGGCGCGAGGTTTTTGCCTCGCTTTGACATAAATTGGTCTGGTGGTACGGATGGCCTGTGTCACCTGACACCAGCGATCTTCTCATAGTGTGGTGTTTTCGCAACAAGCCTTAGGCAAGAGGAAGTCCTCTGGTGTGGTCGTTAATCGGAATGTGGCGACCGCAACCACGAGCCTTCCTGGCTTCGCTGTCTCGCGAGAGAGTTAGGACAGGATGATCTTTTGAGTGGGACAGGGTTAATAATCTTTTATGACATCTACCCAATGTACGGCAAAGCGACATTTGACAGGACCAATACTCTCGGGCGTTGAACTGACTATTTCTTTCTAGAAGTATGCTGCGTCTTGGGGCTGCCTCCCTTTTTTTTCTGGTGGCGTTGTCGTAAAGATTGAAGCAACGATATCAACGGCTCTGAGACACTGCTCAGGGTCCAAGCGTATTCCAATGATGCGAGAGGGAGGCGATTATTCTTATAGGCATGCATTTGCTCGTCGCTTTTTTATTGCAGGTCCCGAGGCGCGCTTGTCACTCCTCTGATGGGCGCCAGGACAAGACTTTGTGTGCCATTGCAAAAATCGCGCGACGTTGGGTAAAGCCATATTTCAGCCAGCGAAAAACTGATCGTGTGGAATCCACACCGGAAGCCCAGTTTAGTTCAGGGACGTGATGCTGTCATATTTGTTTGCGCAACTATTTCTGATCCAGACGTTTAGATCATTGCGGACGCAGGAGTGTTTCCTATGAAACGCTGGCTTCAGGATGTCATTGGGCTGTCAAGGAAGGCTGGGACCGACACATTGATGCCGAAGATGAGGCCCGACGACCCCTTTTACGCAATCGGTGACATACATGGGAGTACATCATTGCTGACCAGTATTTTAGAACAGATCGATCGCGCAAAACAAGTGAACGGTCCAGTCGTCTTTATGGGCGACTATGTTGACCGCGGCGAGGACACGGCTGGTACCTTGGCCCAACTTTATACATTGTCGCGGGATCGCTCACGGCCAACCGTCTTTTTGCGTGGCAATCATGAGCAGATGCTGTTGGATTTCCTTGACGCACCTGAAATGACAGGTGAGTTCTGGTTGAATTCGGGCGGGCGGCATTCGCTTGCCAGCTATGGTCTCTTAGCTATGAGGTCAGAGATGAAATCGAAGGAATTGACAGAGTTACGCGACAAGCTTCGGATTAAATTAGGAAAAAACATAGAAGAGTGGTTGCGCAGATTGCCCGTAAGCTGGCAGAGCGGGAACATCTTTTTGTCACATGCGGGAGCGGACCCAACTTGCGGCCTGGATGCACAAACCAATGATAGATTGCTCTGGGGACCTGGCACTTCTCCGTCTGCAGCGCGAAGTGACGGGATTTGGACAGTCCAAGGTCATGTGATTGTCGAGAGACCAACAGTGGAGGAGGGCCAAGTGTTTATCGATACAGGAGCCTATGCGACGCGTAAGCTGACCGCCGCTCGGTTCGACACCGAAGGCGTTACTTTTTTATCGACATAAGCCTCATGCATTTTCATCTCTGGCTGAGATACATTCGAACAAATGCATCACGTTGATTTTTGATCCAGGTTTCTTGTGGGGCCGCGCGGTTAGACCACGCCAGAAACGCCTCGGTGCTTGGTCTTGGCATGTGGAGAATAAATGAAAGGAGAGCCATGCGGAACCACATATCACCATCGAGCGGAGCACAGACCAGAACATCTTTGACGCGACCCATCGCATGGGACCGATGTACCTGTAGAGCAAAATCACCATGCTGATCAAATTGGCTGGCCCCTGTACGCTGCGCCGCAAGATCGCTCGCATATAGCGTTAGGATTGCAACTGTCTTGCGGACCGGGAGATTGCAGGACACCAGTTGGGATTGGTGGATTTGAGTATAAAAAGCCAGCCGATCCATGTCGTCCAAAACAGAGCGCCCTGACAGAACATTTTCCTCCAGACGGATATAGTCGGAATGCGCCAGATTTGTCGTGAGCGTAACCACACTGATACCAAGCACAACCAAGCTGGCGAAAAACAGCAGTAGCTTATCGATCACTGTAATACCGCTTGTAGGCATAACCATAGTAGTAATCGCCAGCGTAGTACCCATAAGATCGCGCCTTGCGGGCGTCAAAGAAGTTCATCACGGCGCCATAACACCTTTCGCGTAAGCGGGCGTCAGTTGCAAGTATACGCTCGAGATCCGTCATGTTGGTGCGCCCCCACTTTGTGATAAGCACAAACCCGTCTAGCAAAGGCAATATCGAACGGGCATCGATGACGGGAGCCAAGGGAGGTAGGTCGATAATGACAAACTCGTAAAGCCCCTTGAGCGTTTCAAGCAAGCTTTTCATCTCCTCGCTGGCGAGGAGTTCACTGGTATGAACAACGCGCCCACGGTTATTGGTAATCACATCCAATGTAGTTTCGGGGTCTGTGTATATAGCTTGTTGCCAACCCACCCCATCCTGAAGCACATTAACAAGCCCAACCGCTATTTCTTGTTTGAGTGCTTTAGTAAGTCCAGGATTTCGCAGATCTGCATCAATCAAAATCACTTTGTGACCTTGACTGGCCAAGAAGTTGGCCAGATTAGCTGAAGTGGTTGTCTTGCCTTCGGCAGGAAAAGCAGAAAACATACCGACCACCTTGCCTGTGGCCGTAATGCCGGACGTTGTCGAGTGAAACTGTATGGCCATTTTGACAGACCTAAGAGTTTCAGCAAAGCCAGACAAAGGCTTGTCAACTCCATATTTAAGCAAATCGGAGAATGAGACGCTGTGGGACTGCGCAATACTCGTCTGCCGTTTGAAAGTGCGACGCCTTTGTTTGGCGGTCTTTAATTCTTGTAGTCCACCAATGAATTCTATCCCCAAGACAGATTGAATTTGCTCTGCCGTGCGAACGGTTTTGTCTCTGATTTCGGTGAGGGCAACCCACCCTGTGGCTGCAATAAGGCCCAGCAAGACACCTAAGATGGTCATGCGGGATGTGTTTGGATAGCTGGCGCTTTTGGGGACTTTTGCAGGATTGAGAATACGGACATTTGATACTGCAAAGGACTGTTCTTGTGTTGACTGCTGGTATCTCTGCAAAAAAGACGCGTAAAGGCTGCGCACCGTACCGGCATTTCGTTCCAACTCACGCAGTTGAACAAGCAGATCTCTATCCGCGCCTAGGTTGGTCTCTGCCTCAGCAAGTGCAGCCTCCAGTTGCTCGATCCGCCGCGACGTGACAATCGCTTCATTTCGGACAACTTCCTCACTTCGTTTGATCTCTTCGAAGAGCAGCTGCTGAAGCTGGTCGAGCTCGGCCTTCCGACGTATCGTTTGTTCATGCTGGTCACCCAGACGGGTTGAAAGTGAGTTGTAATCTTTGAGAACATCCAGATACCTCGAGCGAAGACCTGATGTTATCGACTGGTCCGAAGTACTGCTCACCGCAGCTGATGTGTCGCCCGTTTCGATGATGTCCTGAAGGAAACGTTGCCGGGCTTGTTGATCAACGAGTTGTGATCGTGCAACGGATAACTGCTGCGAAATCCTGTCAAATTGTGTGTTTGAGGTTTCTTGGTTTTCAATGCCCACCAAGCCGTTTTCTCGTTTGAACCTCTCAACTTCGTTCTCGAGTTGAACGGCTTCTTCTCTTAACTGATCCGATCGTTCCTTCAGCCAATCGGTGGCTCGCTGTGTGGCGTCAAATCTGGAATCGAGCTGGTCGTCAATGTAGACGTCAGAAATTGTATTGGCGATGGTCGCCGAAAGATCAGCTGATGTGGAGGTGAAGCGTACTTCCACAACACGGCTGTCACGCAAGCGCGTCACATTCATGTTGCTACGCAATAGGCTGATCGCTGCGAGCTTGGCATTTTCTTGTTGGTCACTCTCCAATCCAGTGAGCGGCGGAATGTCGGATGAAACCTCCGTCAATATGTTTAAACTACCAGTGACAGCCGTTCGCAGCAGGGATTTTAATCTTGATAGGCCGGTTTGTGGCGCCTGCATGAAGACAATATTATCTTCGAGAGACAAGCGTTCCACAACCTTTTGCGACACAGCCTGCGATCTTATCACCTCTATCGCCGTGGTGATTTCAGATTCAGACATCCCGAAGGTTTGAAGACCGGTGAGTTCCCGCGCATTTGTTGCCTCTCTCGCATCAAGGCTCAATTGGACCGAGGCAGTATAAAGCTTAGTGGTCGTTGAGCTATAAGCAATGCCCAAGGCGAGACCAACGACCGCGCCTAGAAACAGGATTTTCCAGCGCCTCTTTACAATCAAAAGCAGTTTGGACAGGTCTATTTCATCTTCTGGCCGAGATGCATTGTCCAACAGGTGTCGACTGGGGATATCTCCATCCCTAAAATGCTCGGTCACGATCAAATCTTTCTTTTTGGAGGCTGCGATTGTCATCGTTGGTAACGCGTCTGATGAGCCGCCACATTTGTCAGCCATCATAACATTACCACACTTACACTCCGGTGTCGCAGCAGACTGTTAGGCGGGGCTAGCAGGATCACCGGAGACTGGTGGCGTTACAGTAGTGGGAGGGCTGATTGTGGCAGGTGAAGATGGCGGTGAGATGGTCCCACCACTGGGTAAGGTGGTGCTGCCACCGTCACCTGATGCGCCTGGCGCATTTGATAAGGATGGAGTATCAGCGACCTCGTCTGACAAGACCTCCACTTGTTCGGTGTCCGCAGGCGCATCTTGTTCAAACAGGACATCGTTTTCGTCTTGCATGTTTGGGACGGCGCTGGCCGTTTCAGCGGCAATCTCGCTGGCTTTGTCTTGTACAGCCTGCCTCAACACCGTCGACGTTGTGATTGTGGCCTTTGCCAGGATCTGCGATGATATTGTCGTATCGCCAGCCTCCGCATAGCCCGCTGCGGCTCGTGCGATCCCTTCCGCGACTGCATCTATAACTCTCGAATCTGATAAGCCTTCGACAGCTGCGATGACCGCGTCTACGTTTGCAGGGTTTCGCGCAATGGCTTCCCGCACGATGTCGGCAATGAGGTCTGCATTGTTGAGATCGGAAAGAAATCCAGCAGGGTCTTCCAAAAACTGCGATAACAGCTCTTCCAGAAGTTCAGGGTTGATTTCTACGGCCAGGTCGCTGCCTGACGACGAAGTTTCTGTTGACGCGTTGCCCGGCGCTTGGGCAAGGATAATACCAGCCGAGGACGGAATAGCCGCGGCTTGACCGCCCGGGGGCCGCACCCCACTGGCACTGGCCACCATCGAGCCGCTGCACATGGCGCCCAGCAAAAGCGCCGCCTTAACAAATCGCTTTGTTAATTGCTCAATCTTCAAAGTTATTCACCCAACTTTCATCTAGGCCCAGAATGTCAAAAGACAAGTGCGACCGCTCTTACCCGCGAGGGTTATGTTTTTTGTCTGACCGTAACTACCAAAACCCTAGCTCACACACTGCGCCACATAGTTACCAAGAGACGCGCTGAACCGACACACATCAAATAGATAATCTGCTGTATCAAAGGATATCGGGAAAACTCATAAAGTCTTTTTGGTGGCATTTTACGACATGACGAGCAGTCCAACTTTTTTCTGAATCATCTATGACCGATTCGCCCCGTTTGAATCAGCCTCACCATGAGGAATGGCTGGTAGCTCCACAATGAATTTGCCAGTTTGTGAGGCGTGAACAGAACGATACTGAGCTACTCCTCATTAGTTGGACAGTATCTGGCGTAAATTAAGCTACATTTTGCACCTGCTGATCGGGGTTGTTTGTGTCAATTGTCTGCCAATAGATCACGGCAGGTGGTTGCCCGCCAAGGGCAGAGTGCGGTCGCTTGTGATTGTAGAGCTCTATCCACTTTCTGACGCCAGCCTTAGCTTCTGACCGGGGCTCCCAAACATGCAGACAGACGCAGTCGTATTTCAGAGACCGCCACAGTCGTTCGACAAAGATGTTGTCGAGAAAGCGACCTTTGCCGTCCATCGAGATGCGCATGCCTGATCGCCGCAGCCGATCCGTCCATGCGAACGATGTGAACTGGCTTCCCTGATCCGTATTCATGATCTGTGGCAAACCAAATTTGTGGATGGCCTCGTTCAGGGCGTCGACGCAGAACTCCGCTTCCAGCGTGTTTGATATGCGCCACGCCAACACCTTGCGGGTGTGCCAGTCCATGACGGCAACCAAATACAGAAAGCCTCGCCGCATCGGTAGATAGGTGATGTCAGCGCACCAGACTTGGTTGGGCCGGTCCACGCGCAGCCCACGCAGAAGATAGGGGTCAATCTTATGGTCTTTCGCAGCCTTGCTCGTGTTGGGTTTCTGATAGATCGGCATAAGGCCCATCAATCGCATCAAACGCCTGATCCGCTTTTCGTTCACCAGATGATCGTTTTCGGGCTTATGCGGCCCCAATGTGGCCACGGTCCCTCCAACTGCGCAAATGCCAGGCCATCTGACGCACTCCGTAAAGCGCCGTCTCCAGGAACTGCTTGTCGATCAGCCGCATCAGATCGAGGTTCATCTCCGTCTCGCCCTTGGGCTCATAGTAAAACGAAGACCGCAAGATCGAAAGCAACGCACACTGCTTGCTGACTGACTGACCTGATAGGTTCGGCTCAATCATCGTGCGCCTCACTTGCCGGTCCAAGGTTTGAGCTTTCTGGCCAAAAAATCGTTAGCGACGGCCAACTCCTCGATCTTGGCATGGAGGTCTTTGACCTGCTCTTCATCGACTTCAGGTGCTTTCCGGCTGCCCCGCTAGAAGACGCCTGATGCGCCTTCAAGCCGTGTCTGCTTCCATTGATGGATCATCGTCGGATGAACCCCGAACCGGCTGGCAAGGGCGCTCACCGTCTCTTCAACCTTCAGCGCCTCTAACGCCACCTTGGCCTTGAACTCTGGGTAATGGTGCTTCCGTTTCGACACAACTGATCTCCTTCGCGTTGAAGCCAGCAGACTACAAATCGCAGCTTACGCCAGTGTCCGAATTTCAGGGGGTAGCTCATACCACCGCTGCTCAGGCAAGCCAAAGGACAACGGCTTCATTGAGGCCTTCAACACTAAGCTTCGGGCGGATTGTCTGAACGTGCATTGGTTCATGAGCCTTGCAGATGCCAGAGAAACACTGGAGGATTGGCGTAGACACTCCAACGAGGACAGACCCCGCAGTGCAGTCGGATACAACGTCCCGATTGCCATGCGTTATCCCGATGGCGTTACCGACCCGTCATCATGATCAGAGCCGGAAAAATCCAGCTTCCGGCGGCCCAATGTTGCGGAGCAGCGCAGTCGCCAATATTGCGATAAATTCTCAGGTGGAGTTTTGGTTTGATTGGGAGAACACAAATACTAAATGCTGGATCAAAGAGGTGGACGGATTGCGCTGCGTGGCCTATCGCCGCAGTGGTGCAATCTTTTGCGTCACTTAACTATCCTAAGTGACGATGTTTTTTCACGTATCACCAGCTATGTTCACGACGATATGCGTTCGGTTCGATTAACCCTCACTCGCGCGAACCAGCCTATCAGGTCATGTCTTTGTTGAAGACAAAGCGCCGACTTACAAGTGTGCGCTCTAGGCCTTACGCACCCCCCACTCAGGCCTAGAGCGCAATACCTGGGCGACACTGACACATCCACATTTAGGCCTATAATTGCAGGCATCATAGATGGTGGTCATCAGCCTTCAGCTCAACAACTGGACAATTTAATATCAAAAGATAACGCCCTAGGTTTTATGATATAGCGCACTTGCGTAAAAGTTAATAAACTAATTAATTCAAAGAGCTTGTCTGAAGTCAGCACCTGTGGGACAGATCTGAGGATTTGAATAAAGGAGGATTTCTGGTTCATCTTATCGATTAGGAGATCGAGATGACGAAGAAGCCACAAACATCGAAAGAGGCCGCCG
>Ga0115564_10002842_pt1 | contig 14869 bp, 11 predicted proteins | sample COGITO_mtgs_1105_7_FD_88680 | JGI IMG/M metagenome (GOLD analysis project Ga0115564, IMG submission 88680) | Pelagic marine microbial communities from North Sea - COGITO_mtgs_110523 | ecosystem: Environmental > Aquatic > Marine > Epipelagic | place: Germany:Helgoland, sampling site Kabeltonne...
ATTTGGTCTGTAAGCGTCTCTTCCAGATGACGAATAGCTGTCACCTGAGAATCCAGATGCGTTTTCTCACGCATTACTTTTTGCGCATTTTCCTGATTATCCCAGAAAGAGGGCTGTGAGATTTCACTCTCAAGACGGCTTAATGTTTTAAGCGCGCGTTCCCAGTCAACATGCCGTTTCAGCAAAATCACAGCCGTTTTAATTATTTCAACAGCGGCGTGCGTTTCGGGGTTCATCTGGTTTGTTCCACATCTTAAAGGTAGGGTCTTATCATCTATCAGACAATAAATAGGTAGATGGCCGGAGTATCAATACAAGGCGGGCACGTCAACAGATTGCTGCCCAGAACTACCGGGAAAATCAATCACAGTGCCTGTCTTTGGACGCTGCCCGGGCTTAAACACCTCCATCACAGCCATCTTGTGGGACGGCGATACGCGCTCTCCGGTTTCAGCGTGAACTGGCACCATCGTAATACCGCCTGGCCTGCGAAACGGAATAACGGGCGCGCCTTCCAAGGCATCCACCATAAATTGATGGAAAACAGGAACAGCCGCTGTCGAACCGGTTTCACGTTTACCAAGCGGTCGCGGGGTATCATAGCCAATATAAACACCAGCAACAAGGTCAGGCGAAAACCCAACAAACCAGGCATTGGTATTATCATTTGTTGTTCCTGTCTTGCCGGCAAGCACCAGTCCAGATTTTTTCATTCTACGGCCTGTTCCGCGGCTGATAACACCCTCAAGCATCGAAATCATCTGATAAGCTGAGGCAGGCTCTGTAAGCTGCTCACGCCCCCCTTCAATGGCCGGAACAGACTGATTGTTCCAGCCCTCTGCAGCAAGGCAGGACGAACAGCTCCTATTATCATGGCGCATTATGGTGCGGCCATATCTATCTTGGATGCGGTCAATCAGGCTCGGTGATATTTTCTTGCCACCATTCACCAGCTGACCATAGGCAGCTGTAAGTTTAACCAAAGTCGTCTCCCCAGCCCCAAGTGACATAGACAGGTATGGCGGCAGGTTGTCATTAATACCAAAGCGCAGCGCATAATCTTGAATTGAATCCATCCCAATTTCAATCGCCAGACGCGCTGTCATCAAGTTGCGTGACTTTTCAATGCCAACCCGCATGATAGAGGGACCATAAAACCGTTTTGTATAGTTTGCTGGCTTCCATTTTGGCTTGCCCTCCCCTTGGTCAACCACCAGCGGCGCATCCAGAATACGTGTCGTCGGCGCATATCCGGCATCAAGAGCCGCAAGATAGACAAAAGGCTTAAACGCAGAGCCTGGCTGCCGGTTTGCCTGACTGGCGCGGTTAAATTCAGACACCCGGTGATCATACCCGCCCGACATTGCCAGCAATCTGCCTGTATGCGGGTCAAGCGCCACAATAGCACCTTCAACAGCGGGGCGCTGACCAAGCGCATAATCAGTTGGCTGTGGCACAAAACCCTCTTTGAGAAGGTCAGGCGCTTCATTTGGGCGTTGTACAATAATCACATCACCAACAGAAATAGCCTCGGTTAAGGCAATCAAAGGCGGCGGTCTTTTGCCATCATCTTTTCGTGGTGGATAGGCCCATTTTGCCAGCTCAACAGGAAGCCGCGCTGCACTGCCTTTTATATAGATACGCGCTTCTTTAGCATCGACATCCATTACCAGAGCCGCAAACCGGTTCTTTGGTAGTTTTTCTGTTAGCCTATCAAGCTGCTGGTCAAGCGGCTGGGCGTTATCAATTTTTGCAAGCGGGCCGCGCCAGCCCTGACGTCTATCAAGAGCTTCAAGGCCTTCACGAAGGGCGCGCTCTGCTTTTTCCTGCAAAACCGGATCAAGGGTTGTCCGCACTGACAGCCCCCCGCCATATAACGCGTCTGTACCAAATTCATCGACAAGATAGCGCCGGACTTCTTCGGTGAAATAAGGTGCACTCGCGCTATCAAAGCCGGTTTGCCGGCGAACATCCAATGGCTTTGCCTTGGCGGCAGCAGCTTCATCTTGCGTAATATAACCGTTTCTTGTCATCTGAAGCAGTACCCAGTTTCGCCGGGCAATCGCAGCTTTGGTGCGGCGCACAGGGTGGTAATTGGACGGCGCTTTTGGCAATGCGGCTAGATAAGCAACTTCATGGAGATCGAGCTGGCCAAGCGCCTTATCAAAATAATTAAGAGCCGCCGCCGCAACGCCATAACTGCCAGACCCCAGATAAATTTCATTCAAGTAAAGTGCAAGTATCTGGTCTTTGGAGAAAGCACGTTCCATCCGGATAGCAAGAATGGCTTCTTTTATTTTCCGGTCTATCGATACTTCGTTGGTCAATAAAAAATTCTTGGCAACCTGTTGTGTAATAGTGGATGCCCCAATCAGCCGCCGACCACTGCCTATCGCAGCAATATTTGTTGCAACTGCGCGTGCCAAGGCAACCGGATCAACGCCAACATGCGAATAAAATGATTTATCTTCTGCTGACAAAAAAGCTTCAATCAACATAGGGGGGATTGCTTTAGTTGGTACAAAGACGCGTTTTTGGGTTGCGAACTCTGCAAGTAACGCACCGTTGCCAGCATGAATTCTTGTTGCGACTGGCGGCTCATAGCGGGCAAGCTGTGAATAGTCAGGGAGTTCCTGACCATATGTCCAAAATACCCAGAGCACGCCGACGATAATACCTACCAGCCCAAGAACCATAACACCTATCAAGGACCAAAACCATTTCATCATGATGCAACTACTGCCCTAACATTACGGCCGATATATGGCACATCGCGCGATATAATACAGATCGCATTTTGCCGAATGGTAGTTTTTATATCGGTCATGATGCCGCATTTTCAAGATAGCGTGAAATAGCGCGCGCAAGCCGTTTGCTCAGCCCTCTTAGATATGAATCATCTCGTAGATTCTTCTCATCCTGCCGATTAGATAAAAATCCCATCTCTACCAGAATTGAGGGAATATCAGGTGATTTAAGCACCGCAAACCCAGCAAACCGGTGGCCACGCTTATCACCGCCCGGCAGATCCTTAATGTTTGATAATATCACGGTGGCAAGCTTAGCAGACTCATTCATCGATTCCCGCTGAAACATCCGAAGAAGTGCATTAGCCGCCACCGGGTCCTCACCACCAAGGTCAGGACCACCTATTAAATCTGCTTTATTTTCCCGCTTAGCCAAATAAGCAGCTTCTTTATCAGATGCTGTATCCGACAGAGAAAAGACTGAGATGCCACGCGCTTTGGTGTTTGGTGCGGAATCAGCATGAAGAGAGACAAAAATATCTGCCTGTTTGTCCCGGGCGCGCTTGATACGGGTGCGCAATTTATAGAACCGGTCAGAATCACGAATAAGAATAGGGGTAATATGCGCGCTTTTCCGTAGCTCCTCTGCCAGCATCTTGGCTGCTTTCAGGGTGATATCCTTCTCACGCGTTCCCCTTTTTCCCAGCGCGCCCGGATCCTTGCCGCCATGCCCTGCATCAATTGCAACAATAAATGTCTTGGGGCGCTGGTCCGGGGCAGCTTTAGGCCCAGACTGAAGCGCCCTATCTGGCCGCGATGCAGGCAGTGCAACAGATGCGAGCGGCGATATAGTTGCTGGCGTTTCTGGCGTTGCTGGGCGTTCTTCTGGCTGGAAACGAGATTTTGCAAGTGCCTGACGCGCAACAGCAAAGCGTGTTGGCCCGCCATCAATCAAATCCACAACAAAGCGATAGCCAACACTGCCATCTTCTGCAGGTTGCAAAATAAAGGCACGCACCGGCGCAGCAGGAGTGTCCAGTTCAATCACCAGCCTGCCAATATCAGGCGTCGGGTGCCCAAACCGGTATCCGCTTGCTGGCGCTCTTGCAAGGTCTCCTGCAGGCAGAAGACGCGACTCCCAGTCCGTTGAGGGGCTATCAATAGCCAGCCGCCATGGGCTATCCAGAAGAAGAAGCCGTGTCTGCGGCCGGGCGTTCATTTCAACCACAATCCGCAAGCCTGACTGCCCGTGAACATCTACTTGTCCGAGCCGCAGGCCTGTTATTGCGTTTGACGCTGATGCCTGTTGGGCAGCAGCCGGTCCTGAAACCATGCCAAGAGTCCCGCCCAGCAGGCCCAAAATGAGCAAACAGCTCATAACAACATCTGCCAGCCCGCTAAAAAAGCATAAGATGCGGTTATCTGACATCTTCATCATCTGCCTGTCATATTCCCTAGTAAGGACCCGCCTATCGAACCTCTTATGCCGCAGACAGTAGCGTCTTTTAAAAACTGGCACCAGTCCTAACAGTATCTGTTCGGCCAGGCCTAATCATCAGTCGTCTCTGCCGGCAATTCATTGCTCTATCCTACGGATAAAACAGGTAAAGAGGTATAATTTAGGGGGCAGAGAAATGAATTGCACTCCTTAGCTAACACGTATAGAGATAAAGTTAGAATTTTGCTTTGAGGCTTGTTTAGACAAGGGATGACGGCACAGAAACGGCTCGTTCATGACCCAAAACAGGGACCCTATCTAACAAAACCTTCAATCAAAGTGCCGGGTCTACGACCCTCTTTTCCAAAGAGAGCCTTTTTTAGTCGCTCTCCGATGAAAGAGAGTAGCACGGCAGATATAACGAGATGACAACAATGACAACCATTATAGCAGATGTACGAGGTTATAAAAATCCATCCTCGACACCTATGGTGCGCCCTGTCGTTAGCGGAGCCAGTCTTGCCTCCTTATTGTCATTATTTTACGCCACAGTGATGGCCTCCTTTAGATGTTTGCTGCCAGACAGATTGTCTGCCGCAGCCCCAGAAAGCAGTTACAATGACCAAAAAGATGCTGATCGATGCGCATCAGCCCGAAGAAACACGGGTTGTGCTTCTCAACGGAAATAAAATTGAAGAGTTTGACTACGAAAATAACAACTTTAAACAACTAAAAGGCAATGTATATCTGGCACGTGTTACACGTGTTGAGCCTTCTTTGCAGGCAGCCTTTGTTGAATATGGGGGAAACAGGCAAGGCTTTCTTGCGTTTAGTGAAATCCACCCAGACTATTATCGCATTCCTATCGAAGACCGTGAAGCGCTGGAAAAAGATAATCAGCAAGAGAGCGAGGAAGACGCCTCTGATGATGATGCCGCAAACGCGACTGATAAAGATAATGACACGCCTGAAACATTAGGCGGTGATGATGAAGAGCAACGTTCACGCTCATCATCTACAGCGTTGTTGCGCCGGTATAAAATTCAGGAAGTTATCGTTCGCAAACAAATCCTGCTGATTCAGGTTGTCAAAGAAGAGCGCGGCAATAAAGGCGCTGCCCTGACAACTTACCTGTCGCTTGCTGGACGCTATTGTGTGCTGATGCCAAACAGCAATCGTGGCGGCGGCGTATCACGTAAAATTACCAATGTTGCTGACCGGAAGCGGCTCAAATCTGTTGTCAATGACCTTGAGGTTCCTGATGGCATGGCTGTGATTGTCCGCACGGCAGGCTCAAAACGCACAAAGACAGAAATTAAACGCGATTATGCCTATCTCTCAAAACTCTGGAATGATATTCGCGCAACAACGCTTCAGTCAGAAGCGCCGGCTATTATCCATGAAGAAGGCTCTTTGGTAAAACGCGCTATTCGCGATATTTATACCAATGATGTAGAAAGCGTGCTTGTCGAGGGTGATGAGGCTTATAAAACAGCCAAAAACCAGATGAAGATGCTTATCCCGAGCCATGCAAAGCGTGTGATAAAACATGATGAGCCAACCCATCTATTCCAGACCCAAAATGTCGAGCCTCAGCTTGATACTATCCATCAGGGCGAAGTAACACTGAAGTCAGGCGGCTATCTGGTTCTCAATCAGACCGAAGCGCTTGTCGCCATTGATGTCAATTCTGGTAAGGCGACACGTGAGCGCAACATCGAAGAAACAGCGCTGAAAACGAATCTGGAAGCAGCTGAAGAAGTCGGAAGACAACTCCGGCTCCGTGATTTATCCGGTCTGATCGTCATAGATTTCATCGATATGGAAGAAAACCGTAATCAGCATGCTGTTGAGCGCAAACTAAAAGATTCCTTACGCAATGACCGGGCCCGCATTCAAATTGGCTCTATCAGCCACTTTGGTTTGCTTGAAATGTCGCGCCAAAGACTTCGTGCATCACTAGTTGAATCTGTCTCACAAGCCTGCCCGCATTGTGCTGGCACAGGCCGTATCAGATCCATTAATTCATCTGCCTTGCATATTTTGCGGGTTATCGAAGAAGAAGCAGCACGCCATCAGGCCAAAGAGATGACGGTCTTCATTCATCCAGAAGTCGCGCTGTATGTCCTCAATCAGAAGCGAGCCAGTCTTGCCGCTCTTGAATCTCAGCTTGGCTTATCAGTCTTCTTAGAAGCTGATGCCAGCCTCAGCCCACAAGATTATCGTATCGGGGGGAAAGATGACCAACCAGAAGCGCGTCCTGCCAGTAAACAAAACCGGCGGCCGCGTCCACAACAGGCAGAACCTACGGAAAGCAAAGCCCGCGAGGTAGAACAACCCTCTGATAACGATAATACAGAAGATGACGAGCAGCCAAAACGTCGGCGCAGAGGCCGCAGAGGCGGACGTCGGCGGAAAAACCGTAATGGCGAAGAGGGAAATCCGCAGGAAATCTCAGCATCTGAAACAGGTGATACAGGTAATACGCCTGACGCGGCAAGCGCGCCTTCTACTGGTACGACTGAGAATGGCACGGCTGCAACAGGCGATGCGCCAGCATCTGATGATAACGCAGAAAAGCCTGCCAAAAAGACACGGTCTCGTGGTCGTCGCCGTCCTGCAAGAGGGGCTGATGATACAGCAACTGTGACAGGAACAGACGCTGCATCAGATAGCAAAGCTAGCGATACTGACACTGCGAGCGAGACTGCTGCACCGGCGAAGACAAGCCCACCAGCCGGTGATGCTGTTCAGCCAGAGGCACCAGAAAAAACTGCGCCAAAAGCAAAGAAAGCTGCCCGCGCTTCTTCAGGTAAACGCGCCGCAAAAAAGGTAAGCACTAACAGTGATACCGCTGATACAGCAGAGGCATCACCCATAGTGAAAGAAAAAGCGCCTGCGAAAACAAGCACAGCTGCCAAAAAGCCAGCACGCAAGAAAGCAGCAAAAGCAGGAGTGCCAAAAGGTGAAGCCAGCCCTGCTAGTGAAACGCCTGCTGCTGCACGTGCCCCTATCAGCTCGGCAGAGGTCGATGTTGTGAATGTGAGCGAAGCAGCACCAGAGAAGAAAAAACGCGGCTGGTGGTCACGCTCCTAACCAGCTCTGCTATCTTATTTCCGTCCTGATGCGAAATCGCATGAGGACGGAAATTAACAAAAGAAGCGTCGTTATACTTCCGACAAACAATATGGGTGTATAATGCTCTTTGGGCGTTAGCGCCCAGACACAAACCTGTTAATGCGGATAACAGCTTCGCTCATATCCTGCTGACTGCCTGCAAAAGACAAGCGCAAATAGCGATGCCCTTGGTCGGGATCAAAATCAATACCCGGGGTTGTTGCCACGCCTTCTGAAAGCAACAGCTGTTTGGCGAACTCAGCTGAATTCTCACTCACGGCGCTAATATCAGCATAGAGATAGAATGCCCCGCGACAAGGCGCTGAATTACCCGTGAATTCAGGTGCCAATCCAGACAGAAGAATATCTCTATTCACAGCATAGCGGCTCACATGGCTATCAAGTTCAGCTTCGCAGTCAAACGCAGATACCGCAGCAATCTGGTTTGGTGTTGGCGCTGAGATAAACAGGTTCTGGGCAATCTTTTCTGAAGATGAAATTAAATCTTCTGGCAAAATCATCCAGCCAATACGCCAGCCCGTCATTGAGAAATATTTCGATAAGCTGTTCACGATAATCGCGTTCTTAGTATAATTGAGAGCTGAATCACAGCGTACACCGAATGTCAGGCCATGATAGATTTCGTCTGAAATCAGGCGCACACCGCGGGCATCACACCACCGGCATATTTCGGCAAGCTCGCTATCATCCATGACAACGCCCGTTGGATTTGACGGGCTTGCAATCATGAGCCCGTCCGGCAATTCATCCCAGCTATCCATTTCAGCAAGATTGAGCTTCCAGTTCTGCTCGGCTCCTGCACGCACCGCAACAGGCGTCAGTCCAAGTCCCATCATCAAGTTCCTGTAGGCAGGATACCCAGGCGTTGGAATAGCAATCCGGTCACCTTCATCAAACGCCGCCATAAAGGCAATCGCAAACGCTGTGGACGAACCGACAGTGACAGCAATTCTATCTGTTTCGGGTGTTACGCCATACCAGTCACTATAATGACGGGCGATGCGTTCACGCAGAACAGGCACACCAAAGGCAAGCGTATATCCATGGGTCGCTGTTGCTGATAATGAGGCAACCAGCGCATCATTTACCTGTTGCGGGGCTGATGTAGAGGGCTGGCCAATCTCAAGATGCACAATATCCTGACCAGCCGCCTGAAGCTCGCTTGCAGTCCGCAATACGTCCAGCGCAAGAAAGGGCGGGAGCTGGCTGCGCTGAGAGACTTTGAGCGCGCGCCCAGCTGGGCGCAGACGAGGCGCTAAAGCAAGCGGCGCTGTTGGCGCTGGAATGGCTGTTGTTGCTCGTTTGGCTGTTGTAGAATATGCAGTCATCATTTACTCTAACTTTAGGATTAGCTGTTGTAACGCGTGGTTCGTCAAATCTCTCTACAGACCTACTATGTAGGTATGAAGCACTGTTAGGGAGTATTTGCCTCTATGATCATTTTTATCGGCCTGCTCTTTATCATCGTGTAAATCGTCAGTCTATCAGTTAAAAATAATGCCCAGAAACAAACTCGTAGCGGACAACATCATTCGACAAAGGAAAAGTCAAATAATAAATATGCAACTTAATTCTGTATTTTCCATTTTTTTCGAATTTTATTCTGTATTGATGAGTTTTTTACGTGAAATGATAGCGAAACTGCCGCAACGCCTACGGTTTCTTTGCTTTTTAGCGCTTTTTTTTCTTTGTACGAGCTTTTCTCTCACAATTTCTGCAAAACAAGCTTCGGCAGGCCTCATCCGTGATACCGAATTAGAACATGGCTTTTCTGAACTGGTTAAGGAGATGGCGGCTAAAGCCGGCTTTCCTGATGGGGTTGAGATTAGGCTTGTTATGGATAATCGCTATAATGCGTTTGTTGCGGGAGGGAAAACTATCTATGTCCATTCAGGCCTGCTGCTGGAGGCGCGGTCTGCTGAGGAAATTCTTGGGGTTATTGCACATGAAATCGGCCACCTTGCCGCTGGCCATGTCCCACTTCGCTCCGAAGATATTAAAAATGCTGGTGTTGCAAATGCGCTCACAGCCATTGCTGCTGCTGCTGTTGCTGCAGCCGGATCCTCTGATGCGGCTTTGGGTGTTCTGATAGGCGGCACAGACCAGACAAAACGCCTCTATCTATCTGCGTCGCGTAATGATGAAGCGGTTGCAGATGGCTGGGCTGTGAAGCTTCTTGACCATGCCGGCATTTCCAGCTCTGGTTTGGCAAACCTGATGCGCCGTATGGCAAGCCAGCGCGCTCTTCCAGAAACAAGACAAGCCAGCTATTACCGAAGCCATCCGGGTGCAAATGACCGGGTTGCTTTGTTTGAAGACCATCTGTCAACATCTCCTGTGCGCGGCGCGCTCTTGCCCCTCGAGGTGGAGATGAAAATGCTACGGCTTGTCACCAAAACACGCGCCTTTGCCATTGACCCTCTTATTATTCTTCAAAAGCCTGTGAAACAGTCGTGGGCGGGCACGCAAGGACGTGAAAAACTAGCAGGTTATGCGCGCGCTATTGCCTATTATCGCAGGGGAGACCTTGAGCGTGCGCAAGACGAAATAAACACAGTGATAGATAGCTATCCCAATGATACTTATTTTCATGAATTTGCCGGAGATATTGCGCTTTCGGCAGGCGATATTGACGCAAGCGTTATCGCCTACCAGAATGCGCTAAAGATTGCACCAAGCAGCCCGCAAATCAGCGTCAGTCTGGGGCGAGCCCTGATTGCTGGCGGCACCAACGAGCAGCTATCACTTGCCATTACCGTTCTGGAACAAGCCAGCGCCGCAGAGCCTGACTGGGCCTTTGCAAAACGCCAGCTTGCCATTGCATATGGCCGCAGCGGCATTATTGGTATCGCAGATATGCTGCTAGCAGAAGAAGCTGTTCTGCTCGGCAAGACAGATCAGGCGCTAAAGCTTGCGCGGCGCGCCCTTACCCAGTCCAACCTGCCACAAAATGCACAAGCACGGGCACAGGATATCATCTTTCAGGTGGAAAATGGCATTCGCTAATGCAAAGAGCTAGCCTCTGTTTCATAATCCTGCCATGTTCACGGCAGTCTATTAGCTGAGTTCACTATACTGCGCACATAAAAGGGTTACGCATATGACGACCACCACCATATCTATTATCAAATCTGGTTTCATCAAATCTGGGTTAGGCGCTCTGCTCCTGACGGTTGGCATTGCGGTTTTAGGGAGCAGCATTACCACACCTGCAAAAGCAGAGCTGAGTGCACGCCAACAAAATGATGTCACCAGCTTGATTGAGAGCTATATCCGAGAAAACCCGTCTGTTATTCGCGATGTCCTTGCCAAGCTTGCAGCAGACGAAGCGCTTGCCATGAAGCAAGCCGCATTTCAGTTGCTCGCCGATGATATCGGTGACCCAGCCATTGGCCCGGCTGATGCGAGCATCACGATTTATGAATTTTCTGATTATAATTGTGGTTATTGCAAACGGCTCTTCCCGACCATGATGGATGTCTTGGCAGAAGCAGGGGATGTAAAGCTTGTTGTCAAAGAGTTGCCTATTATCGCAGAAAGCTCGCTTGCCGCAGCGCAGGCCGGCATTGCTGCACAAAAACAACAAAAATTCCCCGCCTTTCATGCAGCCCTCATGAGATCCCGCGGCAAGACAGATGATAAAGCGCTGATAGCAGCTGCAAAACAGGCTGGACTTGATATTGCACAATGGCGTTCAGACATGAATTCACCGCTCACGATAGCTATTCTGCGACGCACAGAACAAGCCGCAATGGCGTTCGAATTGCGCGGAACACCTGCGCTTATTATCGGAACACAGGTTATTCCAGGCGCGGTTCCCAAGGAGCAGATACTTCAAGCTATTGCAGAAGCGCGCAAAAATTCATAAAACAGTATAGTGGTGTTGCATGACGCCCTCATTATTTACTTAAGTCAGGGTCAGATATGTCCTCACCTCTTGCTGATATTCTTGTCATAAACGGTCCCAATCTTAATATGATTGGTACTCGTGAGCCTGAAATCTATGGGCATACTACCTTTGCAGATATCGAAAAGGCATCGCGCGAAGAAGCTGCCTCTCTTGGTGTCAGCCTTGACTGGATGCAATCGAATCATGAAGGCGAAATTGTCACAAGGATACAATCTGCTGTGACGCATAACCGTGCGCTGGTGATTAATGCAGCAGCCTATACCCATACATCAATTGCGTTACGCGATGCGTTGGGATTATTTTCCGGCCCAAAAATTGAAATTCATATCTCTAACATTCATCGCAGAGAGACCTTTCGCCACCGTTCAATGATTATTGATATGTGTGATGGAACAGTTGCCGGATTTGGCGCGATGTCTTATCAACTTGGCATTCGGGCAGCTGCTCACCTACTATCATCGCAGTAACCTTCCGACTATCACCGTAATAATTAGTGTAATCATAATACCGCCTTACATACGAGCAGTTTAATCAGGAAACAGGACGACAATCATGGCACCAGCCTCAAAATCTAAAAACTTTGCTGTTGAATCAGCGTTCATGAACGAGCTTGTTACGCTTTTTTCTGATAGTGACCTGACAACACTTGAACTTGAAACAGATGAGATTGCTGTCAAATTATCGCGCGGCTCAGAAGGCGCTACAGTGATGATGCCGCAGATGGCTCAGATGGGTCAGCCCTTTGCAGCAGCTCCTGGCGCTCCTGCAACGCCTGCTGCGCCAGCTGTTGAAGCAGCGCCAGATGCCTCACATCCTGGGGCGGTCAAATCGCCAATGGTTGGTACAGTCTATGAAGGTCCCGAGCCGGGCGCGCCTGCCTTTATCAAAGAAGGCGATACGGTAAAAAAAGGCCAGACACTTTTCATTGTTGAAGCGATGAAGGTTATGAACCCTATTGCCTCAACGCTGGACGGCACGGTAACAGAAATTCTGGTTCAGAACGCACAGCCGGTTGAATTTGACCAAGCCCTTGTGATCATTGAGTAGAAAAAACACCATGTTTAATAAAATTCTGATTGCTAATCGCGGTGATGTTGCCTTGAGGGTCCTACGGGCTTGTAAGGAAATGGGAATTCAGACAGTGATTGTCCATTCCACTGCTGATGCTGAATCAATGCCGGTACGGCTGGCGGATGAATCTGTTTGTATCGGCCCTGCCGCCTCTTCAGAATCATACCTCAACATCCCGAGCCTTGTTTCAGCTGCTGCCATAACGGGCTGTGATGCTGTCCATCCAGGCGTTGGGTTTCTGGCCGAGAATGCTGATTTTGCTGATATTGTTATTGCTCATGGGCTTGCCTTTATTGGCCCAGAACCTGACCATATCCGCCAAATGGGTGACAAGGTTCAGGCAAAGATATCAGCTGCTGAAGCAGGGCTTCCGCTTGTACCTGGCTCACCTGGCGCTGTTCATACCATCGAAGAGGCACATAAACTCGCTGAAGGTATCGGCTTTCCGTTACTTGTGAAAGCGGCATCTGGCGGCGGTGGCCGCGGGATGAAAGTTGCGTTAAGCGCTGACGAATTATCAGTTGCCTTTTCATCAGCACGCAGTGAAGCCAAGGCTGCCTTTGGTGATGATACTGTCTATCTAGAACGCTATCTTGATAATCCGCGCCATATCGAAGTTCAGGTTATTGCAGATTCGCACGGCAATGCTGTGCATTTGGGCGAGCGCGAATGCTCTGTGCAACGGCGCCATCAGAAGCTATTTGAAGAAGCCCCCTCGCCGGCATTAACAGATGTTCAGCGGTCTCATATTGGTATGATTGCGGCCGAGGCAACCCAGAAAATGGGCTATCTTGGCGTTGGAACAATGGAATTTCTTTATCAGGATGGTGAGTTTTTCTTCATTGAGATGAATACACGCCTTCAGGTTGAGCATCCGATTACCGAAGCCATTACCGGCATTGATCTTGTCACAGAACAAATCAAAATTGCTGCTGGCGGCGTATTGCCCTTCACACAGGATGAAGTAACCTTCACCGGCCATGCTATCGAATGCCGGATTAATGCTGAACATCCTGAAACATTTATGCCAACGCCGGGCAAGGTTGAATATTACCATGCCGCTGGCGGCGCCGGCGTTCGGGTTGATACGATTTTATATTCTGGGTATAAAATCCCGCCTTATTATGACAGCCTGATTGCCAAGCTAATTGTTCATGGCCGCGATAGGGACCATGCTCTTGCGCGCCTGCGTCTTGCCTTGCAGGAATTCGTAGTGGAGCCAATGCCAACAACCCTTGACCTACATCGCAGGCTGGTTGATGCAGATGCCATTAAAACAGGTAATTACTCTATTAAGTGGCTGGAGCAGGAGTTCCTGACAAGCTAAGGCAGGCTATGACTGAGACTTATGCCTATTCACCGGAAACAATCATCAAGGCCTATAGCCTTGGTGTCTTTCCCATGGCTGAGAGCCGCGATGATCCTGAAATTAATTTCTATGAGCCAGAAATAAGAGGGGTTCTTCGGCTTACCCCGCCACATATTCCGCGCCGGCTCCTCAGACTTGTACGACAAAAACCCTACCGCATCACGCTAGATACAGATTTCAAATCAGTTATTGAGGCATGTGCTGCGCCGAGCGATACCCGCGATGATAGCTGGATTAACCCAGAAATAGTCACGCTTTATTGTGCCCTTCATAAAATGGGATTTGCCCATTCAGTTGAGGTGTGGGACGGCGATGCGCTTATTGGCGGGCTTTATGGTGTTAGGCTCGGGCGGGCGTTCTTTGGCGAGTCTATGTTTTCACGCCGCAGCAATGCATCAAAAATTGCCCTCACCCATTTAATAGCGCGGCTATATTATGCGGGCTATACGCTACTGGATGCACAATTCTCCAACGACCATCTGATGCAGTTTGGCCTCGAGGAAATACCAAAAGAGATTTTTAAAGCCCGGCTTGCTGAGGCGCTATCAGCCCCCGCCGCCTTTCCGTCTGATATATCTGAGGATGTGGCGCTGGCTTACTTAGCGCAGGTCAGAACAGATACATCATAGACAGCATGCTCAAGGCTGGAGACAGCTGGACTTGAGGCAAACATCCACCCAGAAAAAACGGTTTGAGGCGGTATCTTAATATCATAACCCACATCTTGAATGGTCAGAAACGCGGTATTTTCAGGAGGCTCCTCTGGCGGGCGATAGGCACAGTGATGTGCTGTAATCTGAAGCGTCCCAAACTGGGCTGTACTGCCAATTTCTATTGGTAGCCTGCCAATTCGCGCTGTAACCTTATCAAGGGTTTGCAGGGTGAGTATAGTGCCTGCACGCCATGTTACTGCTTCGCTTGTAATGGTCTGATTGAACCGGCTTGACTGCGACTGAGCAAGGCCAAGCTGTGGCAGGGAAAATATCCAGAGCAGGGCCGCTAAAAGCCCTGTTATTATCGGTACTCTGGTGATTATCATCTGGCTTGCGTTCTTAATTACCGCCACCACCTGATCCCTGAAAGACAACTTTACCCAGCAAATCAGTAAGGCTAACAGGATCGCTCGTATCATAAATTGTAGTACCAGCTTCTAATATAGCGTCATCAGCGCCCGGTATAAGTTCTAGAAAATTGCC
>Ga0115564_10002852_pt1 | contig 14823 bp, 26 predicted proteins | sample COGITO_mtgs_1105_7_FD_88680 | JGI IMG/M metagenome (GOLD analysis project Ga0115564, IMG submission 88680) | Pelagic marine microbial communities from North Sea - COGITO_mtgs_110523 | ecosystem: Environmental > Aquatic > Marine > Epipelagic | place: Germany:Helgoland, sampling site Kabeltonne...
GGATATGTCAAAGTATTTGACTAAATTAAAATAAAGTATTAAATTTAATAAAAAAAAAGAATATGAGTGATTTATCAAGCGGGTTACAAAAACCTCAAATAGATTTGAAACAACAACCAAGTTTAAAATGTGAAGAATGTGGTTCATTTAAGTTTAAAGAAATAGTTTTAATAAAAAAAGTGTCTAAGTTACTCACGGGGAGTTCCGAGGATACAATAGTTCCTTTCCCTACTTACGTATGTGATGAGTGCGGACACATGAATGAAGAATTTAAGTTATTTAATGATGTGGGTTGAGAAAAAGGATAGGTGTGTATTATGTACACCTTATGTTTTTATTATACCTATTATACTTGCAATAAGTTTAATTTTAGTAAAGGGATATCTTACGTACCCAATGTTTTGGGTGTTATCGATTATTTTTAACTTTACAATGTGGTTTATCGATAACTATCAAATAAAAATAAAAAAATGATAAAAAAAATAGTACACTTTTCGGATTTACACATTCGACTTTTTAAACATCACGAACAATATAAAAGTATTGTGGGTGACATGTTGGTCAAGTTCAGAGAGATTAAACCTGATAGAATAGTTTTCACTGGAGACCTAGTACATTCTAAGAATCAAATGACCCCTGAATTAATTGAGATGGTGTCGTGGGTTTTAACTGAGTGTTCTAAAATTGCTAAAACGGTTTTAATAATTGGGAATCACGATTTTCTAGAGAGTAATATGTCTCGATTAGACGCTTTAACTCCGATAATTGATTCTCTTAAGAATGATAACGTTGTATATTATAAGAATAGGGGTGTGTATTCCGACGAGAATATTGATTGGGTCGTTTACTCACTAGTGGAACATAATATACCACCTGACATTGAACCATCTGACAACCTTAAGGTTGGTTTGTTTCACGGGCCTGTTCAGGGGTTGACTACCGATATAGGATATAAATTCGAAACAGGGTTCGAGTCAGATAAATTCGGGGGGTGTGATTTAGTTCTTTGTGGTGATATCCATAAAAGACAAGTTTTCGATATCCCCGGAGGTAAAAAGGCGTATATGGTGGGTTCATTAATACAACAGAACTATGGTGAGAGTATTGGTAAACACGGATTTGGAATATATGATGTTGAAAATGACGATTACCAATTTGTGGATTTGATGAATGATAAACCATTTTTATCTTTTAGGATAGATTCATTTGATGATATTGAGGAGGGTTCTGAGATTTTAAAAAACGCTTAATGAATTTACCTAAAAAACAAATAAGTAATGTGAGAAGTTATTGTGACTTAAACAATATTGAAGATATTGATGGATTCATATTACAATGTTTTATTGATGGGTATAATATAAAAAAATATGGGTTAATAGGTGATATTACTGACTCTAAAATTATTGAGAAAGAAGTTGAAAAAATTATTGAGGTTGTAAAGGAAGTTGAAGTTCCTGTTGAGGTTATAAAGGAGGTTAGAGTTGAGGTTCCAATTGAAAAAATAGTCGAGGTAATCAAAGAAGTTCCCGGACCCACCAAAGAAGTTGAGGTTATCAAATACGTAGATAGGAAGGTTCCGACTGAAAAAATTGTAACAAATATTGTCAATAATTGTGACAAAATTGTGGAAGAATACGATACCAAAATTAATGAGTTAAAAGGTTCATTTAAAAAAGAACGAGAAGAGTTCTTAGAAAAGTTGAAACTGTCGGAAGAAAAAACTATACTTAACTCAAGTAATAATCAGAAGAAACTTCAAGAAACTTTAAGTAAGTTAAGGAAAGATTTATCTGAAAAAAACGATAAAATAAATAAATTAAATAAAATAATTAAAGAATCTGAAAATAATACTAAACCGGTTGGTGCTGTTTATTTGAAAGGTTCTAATTTAAACAATTAAAAACATGGAAATATTAATATGGTCTTTTTTAAGTTATGGTCTTATGAATATTGTGGTATTTAGCTCAATATTTGAAGGTTTTCGAAACTTTTTCCTCAGGTGGGGCGAAAATAAATTAAATCCATTCAGGGGAATGGGTAAATTCATATACGGTATTATATCGTGTCCAATGTGTTTCTCAACATGGGGAGGTTTTTTTCTTGGGTTAGTTCTATACTCGCCCACACATAATTACTTAGAACTACCAATTACTTATAGTTGGTTCTTCGATGGAGTGTTATCTTCAGGAATTGTTTGGACAATTAATGCAATCGTTGAATGGTTTGAAGAAAAATAATAAATAAATAAATAATAATTAAAAAATAGATTATGCCAAAGTCAAAATTAAGAGGTGGGAAAAAAGCTCACAACAAACGTGTTAAACTAAGAAATGAAAAAATTATTAGTCATCGTAAAAAATTACAACAAGAATATGAAAATATTATGAAAGTTAACTATGACGAGTTTTTAAAGAATAGTAGTGGTGTTACGGAAACTGATGAAGTTGCAGAAACAAGTGGTATAACACTTAATAGTGGTGACTCTAATGTGGTTTCCGAGACTGTAAAACCTGCGGAAATTAATATGGATTACAAACCAACAAATCCAACTCAAGGTTTATTAAAGTAAAAAAAAAATATGGATTTATTTAATCCGCCACCGAATTTTAATCTTAAAAGAATGAGTAAAAAGATAAATATTGAGAAGTATGATAATCCCAACGTACAAGTTGTGTGGGAGGATTACGCTGAAAATTTTACACAGGAAAAAATAAAAAGTGTTAAACATTACTTTCAAAAGAAATATCGTACAAATAGTGTTAATATAATAACAAAAACAAAAGTTGGTGATGATGTTGAGAATAATGTGGATATATCTTTTAATTTGTTAGATGGTAATTATCAGGTACAGTTAATTAATGAGTTTTTAAAATCTAAAGGTTATGATGACCAAGTTGATGATGTTATTGAATTAAATACAGTTGTTGATAACCAACTATCGTCTGAAGATGATGACGTAGTACCATTTAAGAAATGGTTTATTAAAAACATTGAATTTTCTAACTTCTTATCGTATGGTCAAAATCAAAAAATTGATTTCGAAAAATGTGATGGTATTTCGGTGGTGGAGTCAAATCCCCCTAACTTTGGTGGTAAAACAGTATTAACTGTTGATTTACTACTATTTTTATTCTTCAATGAAACAACTAAATCATCTAAAGCTGAAGAAGTATTTAATCGATTTACTGATAAGAATAAAGTGATGGTTAAAGGTGAAATTTTAATCGACGGGGAGGAATATATTATTGTCCGCTCTATCGAAAGAAAATTATCTAAAAAAAATCAATGGACTATTAAAACTAACTTAGATTTTTATAAAAGATTTTCAGATGGTAGTTTACAAAGTTTTACCGGAGAACAAAGACGTGAGACCGAGGATTTCATTAAGAAATCTATTGGGACTAAAGATGATTTTCTAATGACTATTTTAACTACTTCTTCAAATCTAGAAGGGTTAATAGATGCTAAACCAACGGCAAGAGGTCAGGTTGTTTCAAGATTTATGGGATTAGATTACCTTAAAAGAAAAGAAGAAGTCGCTAAAACCATCTATTCTGAATTTTCTAAGGGTATGATGTCTAACATATATAACACAGAACAACTAAAAAGTGACAACGAAAAATTAGATACTGAGATTATTGAAATTAAAAACGATAATAAAAAGTTAAATGATGAGTTATCAACCATTAAAAAAAGAATGGTTGACGGCCAAAATTATCGTGACGGATTATTAAAAGAAAAATTTAATGATATTGATAGTGAAATAAGTAAGTTAATACCTAGTAAGTTAGAGGTTGAAATTAATGAATACAAATTAAAACGTAATACGTTAGTTAGTCAAATAGAATCTGTTAATGTCGTTGAACCTTCTTCATTCTATCACGAAGATGAACATGATAAAGCAAAAGATGATGTTAAATCTATTTATGAGAATACTGTTAGAGTTGAGTCTAAGATTGGTGAAATTGAAAAACTTAAAAGTTCTGTTGGTGATGGTATAAAATGTGAACACTGTGGTATTGAGTTAATGAATGCTTCAATTACTCAGAAAAAAATATCTGAACTTGATGGTTTAATCCATCAAAAAGATAATTTAGATAACTTAATGAATGAAAAAACCATCATTGAGAATACTTTTGTAAAACTTAAAAATGAATTTATAGAGTATGAAAAGAATAAATTAATAAAGGAAAGATACGAAGTTAGTTTAGAGAGTTTAGATTTAAAAGTTCAAATTTTAAGGGAGAAACTTACAAAGTATTTTGAGGTTCAGGATAAAATATCTAAAAATAATGAAGTTGATAGTAAATTAATTAAGGCAGATATATTAATGGATAATTTAGGTATTGAAAAAACTAAAATTACTGACAGTATTTCTAATAATAAATTTATTATTGAAAATAAAGGTGAGAAAATAAAAAACAATTTAACCATTATTAATAAAATATATGAGGAATCTAACAAAGAAAAAACATATAAAATATATTTAGAGATTTATGGTAAAAATGGAATATCTAAAATGATAATGAAGACTATGATGCCTTTGATAAATTCAGAACTACAGAGACTATTGGAAGATGGGTGTCACTTTAGATTGGAGGTTAAGATAAATGATAAAAATGAGGTTGAATTTATTATGATTGATAATAACACACAAATAGGTAAAGACATGTCTTCCGGGTCAGGTTTTGAAAGAACTATAGCGTCATTAGCTCTCAGGTCAGTACTAAGTAAGATATGTTCCCTACCAAAACCTAATGTGGTCGTTTTTGATGAAGTATTTGGTAAAGTGTCAAACGAGAACTTAGATATGATTGGTGGATTCTTTGTGAAAATAAAGGACTATTTTGAAAAAATATTCGTTATCACTCACAATCCTTTAGTTAATAATTGGGCCGATAACGTAGTTCAAATAAAAAAAGAGGACAATATTAGTTATGTCTCGCAATAATGACTACATTTGTAAAAAAAATATATGAGGAAAGAAATGAAAAAAAAAGAATTTAATTACACGTTAATAATCTTAAATAAAGGTATAGAAGGTGAAGTTGTTGAAATAGCTGAAGACATTTCAATTGTATGTAACACCGAAAAGTTAATTATTTTTTCAACGAGTCCCATTACATTTATACTTTCAAAACTAAAGAAAGTTTTAGTATGATAAAAGAGTGGGCGGAGATGGTATTAACTGATTTTGGTGATGGTTATATTTTATTACCATACGACGTTGAAAACAGTTTAATAAATTTACCCAATAATGTTAAAACTCACCTTTTTAGTAAAAACACAGATGAAATTAATGAAAGTGAACTAATTAATCATTTAAATACTAAATTAAAACAAGACTTCGATTTTATTTACCAAGAAATCGTTGATAAAGAGGATGATAACGATGAGATAGTTAAGATTAGAAATAGAAAAAGTAAAAAGACACTCAACCAAATATTGGATAAAATTTACGACAAAGGAATAAATTCAATAGATGAGGATGAAAAACAAATATTAAAAGAAATATCGAATAAATAATGAAAGAAAAAAACACTAGCGCCCCGATTAATCAGGAAGAAGTACAACACTACTTAAAAGACATTAGAAAAATTAAAGTTATGACTCCTAAAAGAGAAAGAGAACTCTCTGAATTGATGTGTTCAGGTACATTAAGTGATATTGAAATTGAAAATATAAATCAAGAACTTTTAGAAGGTAACTTAAGATTTGTTATTACAATTGCAAAACAATATCAGAATCAAGGTTTAGATTTGGCTGATTTAATTGCTGAAGGTAATTTAGGTTTAATGAAGGCAATAAAAAACTTTGATTGGACTAAGAAACTCAGATTTATTTCATATGCTGTTTGGTGGGTTAAACAATCAATACTACAGTCTTTAAATGATAATTCTAGAACCATAAGATTACCGGTTAATGTTGTACAAGACTTATATAAAGAAAAGAAAGAGATTGAAAAAACGGGAAAACAATTAAGTTCTAAATTTGCTTCTTTACCTAACGTTATTGATTTAGATAGAAATATAAATGAGGACGGGGATACTTTAGTCGATATAATTACTAATCATGATGCTGAGATGCCTGATGAGGGTTTATCAGGTAAAGATATGTTAAAGAATAAATTACTATCCCTTCTTAATGTTTTAGATGAGAGAGAAAAAGTGATTGTTATCGATTATTTTGGTATGGAAGGTTCAAATAGGACTTTAGAAGATATCGGTGAGGATTTTAATCTAACTAAAGAAAGGGTTAGACAAATAAAACAAAAAGCATTAAGAAAACTTAGAAACGAAAGTTCAGTCTTATTTGATTATATGTAAAAACTAAAAAACCTTCTATTTATTATTGTAGAAGGTTTTTTAATTTTATAAAAAAAAATATTATGGAAAAAGTAAACAAATTTTTTGAAAGACACGGTTCTAAGGTAATTGTTGTCTTATTAGTCTTAATTTATTTTAAGTCTTGTGGTGTTGATAGAGAATTAAATAAAGTGAAAGATGGTTTAATTCAAACTCAGACTGACATTGATTCGGTTAATTTAAATATTAGTGAATTACCTAATAATGTAGATTTAGAAATTGAGGGTTTAAGAGTGGAAAAAAGAATGATTCAAGCCACAGATAGAAAAATATTTGATGTAAATCGTCAAAATCAAATCGAGCTGGAGATAAAAAAATTACAAAAACTTAAGTAATGGTTACGATATGGAAATGGATTAGGGAAAACCCTAATAGGTTTATGTTTTTAATACCAATCATTCTAGTTGGGGGTATTTCAATATCTCATGTAGTTTCTTGGTACGAATTAACTAACCCTATTAGTTGGGCAATATACCTTTCAATTGCAATTGAAGTTGGTGCTATGACAGCTTTAGTGGCCACTACTAATAAAATAAAAGGTGGTGTATGGTTTATGTTTAGTTTAGTTACTTTAATTCAAATGATTGGAAACATATTTTACTCTTTTAAAGAAATTGATTCTAACGGAGAATTATTTAAATCTTGGGTTGAATTAACATTACCTATATGGGAATCAATGGATATTGAGAGTGGTGACACTATTTCATTGAAGAGATGGTTGGCGTTTATTTCCGGAGGATTGTTACCAATTATATCTTTAACGTCGTTACATTTCTTTATTAGTTATAGAAAGGAAGATGAGGTTGTACCCAAAGATGATGAGGTACCCGTCGAAGTGATTAAAGAAGTTGAGGTACCCGTCGAAGTGATTAAAGAGGTTGAGGTACCTGTTGAAGTAATTAAAGAGGTTGAAGTACCCGTCGAAGTGATTAAAGAAGTTGAAGTTATTAAAGAGGTAGAGGTACCCGTTGAAGTGATTAAAGAAGTTGAAGTTATTAAAGAGGTAGAGGTACCCGTTGAAGTGATTAAAGAAGTTGAGGTAATTAAAGAAGTTGAGGTAATTAAAGAGGTTAAGGTACCTGTTGAAGAAACATCCACGACCACCACCACTACTCAGGGAGTAAAAGTGTTGGAGTATAAAAAGTCTTAATTTTGTAATGTTAGATTTTATTAAATATGATAATTTCAACCATTTTGATGGTGATTATAAAAAAGACAAAATTGTTTTAACTCATACATCAAGAAATTTACCCGATTATTTATCTTCATTGACTAAAAGAATTTACGGTAAAAACTTTAAAGTACCTCACTATGTAATAGGTAGAGACGGTGTTATTCATCATTTAATTGAGGATACTAAAGAAACCAAATATTTAATAAATGATAAATTAAACAAGGAATCTATTATAATATCCTTGGAAAATTTAGGTTGGTTAGAAAAAGAACCGCTAAAAAAACATTACCTTAACTGGATTGGTGATATTTATAAAGGTGAAGTGTTTGAAAAGAAATGGAGAGACAGACATTATTGGGAACCGTATAGTGATGAACAGGTATTTTCATTACTTGAAGTTTTAAATTATTTAACCGAAAAAATGGATATTGTCTTTAATGTTGTTGAACATAATACTTTGATAAAAGAAATAAATAAATATAAAGGTGTTGTTACGAGAAGTAATTTCAGTAATAATTTTACGGACCTAAACCCATCTTTTGATTTTGAAAGAATTTTAAAAAAAATAGAAAATGAGTGATTCTCACGACGAAATTAAAAAATTAATTAAGGCATCTCAAAATATGCTTAATACAGATATGGTTAATGAAACTATCGTTAACATAAAAGAACAATATGGAATTATTAATGAACAATCAGTTAATTTAACTGACACTGAGAATGACGACAAAATAGATGTGGGTCAAGATGTTGCCGATGAAATTGAATTTGAAACTAAACCTAAAAAAGAAAAACGACAGGCTTATAGAATTTCCGGTGGTATTATTGTATTACATGGTAAAGATAAAAAAGATTTAGAATTAACTACTGACGAGAAATTAGCTTTCCAAGAAACTATGGATGAGTTTGTTACTGAAGTTTCGGACTTAGTGGATTTTAATAAATTAAATGTTTATCCAAATAATGTTGAATGGTCAGGGAAAATAATAGATGCTGATTTAGAATTCTTTTATTCAATTGGTGAAGATAACGGGGTTTATTTCAAAGGAGATATGATTAAAGCGGATAATGAATTTTTATCTGTAATTGGTAAATTAAACAATTATTACGAAAAATTTAAATCTAAATGGGCTAAAATTTTGGCTTCACGTAAGAAAACAATGCAAGTAAATTAAATGAATATACCTACTAACAATATAAAAATTAACACTCAAACACTCCTACTACTTATAATAGTGGGATTTGTTGTGTATAATTTTTTTTCTAGTCAAGATATAAAAACAAATGTTGAAAATTATGAAAATAAGATTGAAACATTAGAGGAAGAAATTGATACTGTTGTTATGGTAAATAATAAAATAGATATAAAATTATTATCCGTTGATGAAAATATTAATAAATTAAGTCAGGATATTGGTAGTATTGATAAAAACATACAAAATTTTAAACAAAAGACAAATGAAAAAATTAATTCTGTTGACTCTTATACTTTTAACGAGCTTGAGCAGTTTTTCACAAATAGATACGACTAAGGTTAATGTTACTGACACAAGTAAAGTTGTTCTATCTCATAGAGTCGCTAAGTTAGTTGTTAAAGATTTAATAGCCGGAGATTCGTGTAAAAAAGAAATCGAACTTCTTAATTTAAAAACTTTAAAGTTATTAGAAATAGATAGACAAAAAGATAGTACTATATTTTTATTAAACGAAAAAAGTGAAAATTATGAATCTATATTACTTATAAAAGACGAACAGATTACGCAGTATGAAAATTTAAAATTTGATTTAACTAAGGAATTAAAAAAGGAGAAACAAAAAAAAGGTTTCTATAAAGCTGTTTCTGTCGTAGGAGGTATTGCGATAGGGATATTATTATTAACTAAATAAAATGGCGTTAACGACAACAGAAAAAAGAGAAATTGAGATTATGATTCGTAAAGAAATTAAAAGTTTTATGGGTAATAATACTGTTAATCAATTTGAAAATAAACTAATTGAACTAATTAAGAAAGAAATTACCAATGGTAAAATAAAAGGTGATGTAAAAGAAATCGTTCTTAAAATGTTTAGAGAATTTTATAATTTCATGTGGACTCAAAGAGGTTATTGGGAACCTAGATTAAAGAATAGTTAAAAAATATAATTATGAAAGAAAATTTTGGTAAGAACTTAAAACAGGCTATGTCACAACAAATGATGAACGCTAAAGCATTTGACGTTGATGCGGTAGAGGCTATGAAATCAAGTAATCAATTTATTAACAGTATAAGTGAAGATGAATTAGAAGATGAAAATCAACCTGAAACTACTGAAGCGACTTCTGCTGGTGGTGCGGGTCAGTTTTCACAACCTCTATTTTCAACCACTAAAAAGAAAATGGAAGATGATGATTCTATATTAGATAAATTTGAAGCTAAGGAAGCAACTTCATCGGCTTCTTCGGGACAATATTTAACACCTGCGTTTGTTGCTAAAGACAGTAAGAATTGGAGAGCTAGTAAGAAAACTCAAATCCCGGGTGGTAAGTTTGTGAAAATAAAAGATAAATGTAAAAAATTCCCATATTGTAACCAAGGTGATATTAAGGCTCTTAAATTATGGGAAAATGAAACAGTTAAAAGAGTTATAAATAAAGTATCTAAAAAGTATGATGTGAGTGAAAATGTTGTAAAAAGTATTATTCTTCACGAATACGAGAATAAAGTTATTGGTGGTTCTAACCATAAAAATTTAAACAAATAAAATAAACCATATATTTATATTAAAACAAAAGGAATGAAAAAAAGAAACAATACATATATTAACAATTTATTCAATAAAATATTGAATGAGAGTTTGGAGGAAAGAGCCAACGATATAGTTAATACAATTAATGGTGATAACATTGACGAGTTAATGAATACACCTATTGAGGAAGGTTCTGAAACGTGTGAAGGTTGTGGTGCTGAAATTAGTGAAGGTTCTAATGGTCTTTGTGAACAATGTGGTTCTAAAACTAATGAAGAGGTTTATGAGGAATTTAATGAAGAATATGATGAGGGAAGATGTAAATATCATATGAAAGCGTTCGGTCCTGATAATGAGAGAACTATTCGATTTTGTAAACGTAATGATGAAGAAGGTGGTGATTTAATTGGAGTTGATTCCGATATAGATACTGAACGTATGGAGGAAATGGTTGAAAATGAGGTTGAAGAAGGTAATGAATTTAGTATGAAATTATCTCAAGCGAGAAAAGACGGTGAAAAAACATTTGAAGTAGGTGGTAAAACTTATCCTGTTAAAGAATCTAAAAAAACTAAATTAAAATTAACAGAGTCTGAACTTATTGAACTTATCGAAAAGATAGTAAAAGAACAAAAAGTAACTTCAAATATTAATAAGGGTAAATCCGCGGGTCAGAATGAATATAATACAATTCATAAAGAATCCGGTAAAGAAAACGAAGATTACATTAAACTTGTTACTAAAAAAATGGAAGATTATTTGAAGAACGGTTCTAAAGGTGATTACACTATGGACCCTAAGATGTTTCCTCAAGGTAATGGTGAAATAGAAAAAATGGATAAAGCGGCGTACGTTCCTTCTGAGGATGTCCGTGATTATGTTGAAGCTTTTACAGGTGCAGGTATGGAAAACTTAGACTATGATGAAATTAAACCTAATGAAGAATGGGTTGAGAAAAATATTGTGGGTTCATCTGAAACAGGGAACAACCCTGATTGGGCAAATGCTGTTGAAACACCGGTTAATAAAAGACGTAATAAAATTAGAAAGGATAATTTATTGGCTAAGGCTAAAAGAAAGGCTTACAATAAGGCTGACCAACCTGTGGTACAAGATAAAACGGGTGACGGGGAAGTTGATAAAATTCTTACTAAATTAGAGTCTACTAAAAACAAACCTAACAAATTAAATGAACAATTTGATAAAATAAAAGGTTTAATTTCTTACGATAGAAAGACTCAATAATTTACAAAATAAATATTACTACTATCATTTCCCCATAGAAAACTTTAATCTATGGGGAATTTTTTTAACTTTATTACAAAACCGGTTAAACCTGAAGAGGTAGAAATACTTTTTAGGGCTAATAATATTATTAGAGAAAAGATGGAATTATATTCTGATTTCACTTTAACATTAAATATTTTAGTTATTAACACCTATTTAGGTGAAAACGACACTCCTAAGGAGACTAAAATCAATCTAACTAAGGAAGATAACGATAAACACTTTTTATGGTGTTGGAACAAGTCTATAGGGATATTCAAAGATGAGGGTATTAAATTTAGTAGTAAGGGTAAACACTTTGATTACTTTAAAAATTTTTTCGATGAGATTTTTTATAGTAGAAAGGATAGGGTGTCACGAGATTCCATTGAAAAATTCTTTACTCAGTTATTTGAAATGAATGATACATTTACTCAATCAGATTTGGAGACCCTAATAATGATTTACAAGTTAATGGATAATTCTATTGAAAATTAAAAAAATATTATTACACTTTACTATATAAGGTTAAAAATCTATAATTAGATTATTATAATAAACATAAACAAAACAAATAAAAAAAAATGGAAACATTAGAAAAAATTAAATCTTTATCAGAAGAATTGTCGGTAAACACTACGAAGTTTTACGAAGGAAATAAGAGTGCGGGTACTAGAGCTAGAAAAAATGCTCAGGATTTAAAAAATCTCTTACAAGTTTTAAGAGGTGAGATTCTTGAGGAAAGAAAAAAGTAATGATAGAACCAATACTCTTCTTTATATTAATATCGTCACTATTAAATCTATTATATGTGATTTTTATTTTTCTTAGAGCTTTATTACAAACACCATCTCAAAAAATGGTATTAAGTGGTAGAACAACTTTATTATTTGGATTATCAATATCCTATATTTTAACATTTATATTTAAACTATGAGTCTATATACAGAAATATTCAAAATACAACCTTACTTAAAGTCTATTAGGACACTTGAAGAAAAATACTTTTCAATTGACATATATTTTTCAAAGTCTTGGAAAATACCCTCGGGTTATGTTGATGAAAAGAAAATTATGGAACATAATAGTAATGAGGTTAACAAAAGGTTTTTCTCGTTTGTTTCTCAAATAAATGAGAGTGATTTAAATGGAACTATCAAATCTATTGAGAATATAATTGATTATAATATTGAGAGGGAAGAAAAAGAAAATCTATTTAAATTAAAAATAAAAGATTTGAAGAATGTTTTTGAAAAAGAAAAATTGGAAGATTTAAAAAGTTTACAATTTGAAATGGAAAGAAAGGTGGATTCATTTAAGGAGGAGTATACATTAGATAACGAAGATGGTTATGAAGAACAAACAGTCTCAGATAAATTGGTATCAGGCGGAGTTAAACAAGGATAAAATAAAACTCGAAAAAAATAAGCAAATGATAATCTCTGAATTGTCAGGTTTATCTAAAGATGATGTTTTACCTAAAAAAACTGAAAAAATTAATATATGGCAAAGATTGAAAAAAGTAATGATGGGATAATTGAGAAACTTGCTATCATTTCTAATGCTATGGAAGATTTATTTCCTGATGGTAAATTTATTAGTGTACTAGAACTTGGCGAAAAAGATTTCAAAAAAGTTCAGAAAAACTTTAGAGATGTGGACCGAAGTCATAAAAGATTCAAGATTGATATTTCAGGTGTTGAATTTGTATTTATTTTGGATGAGTAGTTGACAATCTTACCAAGTAACTTTTTGGAAAACCTTCTTTAACTAATATATCATATAAATATTTTCTATGAGTGGTTGTATAGTCTTTAACGAACATACAATCACTTTTTTTTGTTCTCTTAAAATTAGTTGATAGTGAATCTATTAATCTACTTGCGTCTTCTGATGTTTTAAGTGTGAATAATTTAAAATCACTGTCATTTTGTACTATTACCTTATTATTTAATTTTGAAACTAACTTTAAACCGGGTACTGATAGATATTTCTTAGTGAGAAAATCTATTGATATTTTTTCTTTTGTTTGGTAATCTAAAATAAATTCTTCTAAAAAATAAGGTTTTATTTTAATTATTGAAAATTCACCACCTTCAACTACCACCTTATTTTGTCTACCAAACTCATCCTTAGAATATAAATCTTTACCATCGTCACCTACTTTAACTAACGCTATTTCATATTCACATTTAATCCCATTCTCATAATTTTTACTGAAAATTACGTTAGACGATTCCTTAATTTTAGATTCATAGAACAATTTAGCTCTTTTACGAGTTTTAAATTTCTTGATTATTCTTTTTTTTACGTTATTCTTAAATAAAACTATTAAATAGTTGTGAGACATAGTGATATGTTTTTATTTAAATATAATACATTTATGGATAATTTATATAATACATTAGGAGTTAAAGATAACGCTACTCAAGAGGAGATAAAAAAAGCTTATAGAAAACTTGCGGTTAAACATCATCCTGATAAGGGTGGTAATGAAGATACTTTCAAAAAAGTTAATGAGGCTTATGGTATATTAAGTGATGATACTAAACGAAGTCAATATGATAATAGAAACAATAATCCATTTGGTAATCAAGGTGGTGGTCATGACCCTTTTGGGGATTTTTTCAGAGGATTTACTCAAAGGAGAAAAAAACCTACAGCACCCGAAACTATTGTCAATGTTGATGTGGGAGCCGTTGAATCTTATTTAGGTTCTGAGAAAACTATAACTTATACTAAAAAAGATAAGTGTGGTACTTGTGATGGTTCAGGTGGTGAAAAAAACAAATGTGGTGTTTGTGAGGGTGAAGGATTTAGAACTGTTAGAGTGGGTAGTGGTCTATTTAGTCAAGTTGTTAGACAAACATGTAATTCATGTAATGGTGAGGGATACATCTTTAAAAAGAGATGTGGGACGTGTAATGGTTCCATGATTAAAACTGTAAATGAAACGATAAAAATTAAATTACCGGTTGGAATTGATAATGGTCAGTTTCTTAGATTACAAGGTAAAGGTGATTACTTCAAAGGTATGTATGGTAATTTGGTAATTAAAGTAAATCTAAAACCTGAAAAAGGATTTGACAAAAACGGATATAATTTAATATATGATGCTGTGTTTAATAAAGACGATTTAAATAAAGATAATTATATTATACCTCACCCTTCCGGTGAACTAGTGGTTACTATGCCTAAAACTTTTGACACACTTAAACCTTTAAGAGTAAAATCTAAGGGGTACAATGGAGGTGACCTTTACGTCAATTTAATTGTTAGGTTTAAAAGATA
>Ga0115564_10002856_pt1 | contig 14805 bp, 8 predicted proteins | sample COGITO_mtgs_1105_7_FD_88680 | JGI IMG/M metagenome (GOLD analysis project Ga0115564, IMG submission 88680) | Pelagic marine microbial communities from North Sea - COGITO_mtgs_110523 | ecosystem: Environmental > Aquatic > Marine > Epipelagic | place: Germany:Helgoland, sampling site Kabeltonne...
GCAACCGCGATCACTAATGAAGCTGCAACTGCACGCGCTGCTGAACAGGCGAACGCAACCGCGATCACTAATGAAGCTGCAACTGCACGAGCTGCTGAACAGGCGAACGCAACCGCGATCACTGACGAAGCCGCAACTGCACGAGCTGCTGAACAAGCGAACGCAACCGCGATCACTGACGAAGCTGCAACTGCACGAGCTGCTGAGCAAGCGAACGCAACCGCGATCTCTAATGAAGCTGCAACTGCACGAGCTGCTGAGCAAGCGAACGCAACTGCGATCACTGACGAAGCTGCAACTGCACGTTCTGCTGAGCAGGCTAACGCAACTGCAATTAGCAACGAGGCAACAACTGCACGTGCTAATGAAACTGCAATTAGCACTGCACTGACTGCTGAGTCTAACCGCGCTATGAATGCCGAAATGGCAAACCGTAGTCTGATCAATACTAACGCGAGCGATATCGCTGCCAACCAGGGCCACTTGCGCCAGTTGGATGCCGATGTTGATATGTTGCGCTCTGGTGTTGCTATGTCGATGGCTCTGGCGGGTATGCCAACCACTGACGGCGACGGTACTGGTTTTGCAATCGGTGTAGGTAACTTTGACGGCGAGTCTGCTGTTGCAATGGGCTTTACTCATAAGTCTCGAAGAGCTGCTTACAAGCTGGGTCTAACCCATGCTGGTGGCGAAACTGGTGTTTCTGCCGGTGCTTCTTGGAAGATCAGCAAGTAAGTCTTATGTTGATGTAAAAAAGGGCTGTCTTTTGACAGCCCTTTTTTTATGCCTGTAAAAATTATTTGGCAGTTTGGTTTATACTGTCGAGAGCAAAAACAACAACAAAAATAAGCTGCTATGGCACATTATTCTTCACTCACAGTATTTCTCGGTGCGCTTGCCTTAACCTCTTGCGGTGGCGGTTCGACAGCTGTTGATCTGGCTCCGACTTTTAGCAGTGGCAGTACATTTGCGGTGGCCGAGGGTTCTACTGATGTGGCCACTATTGCCGCCTCAGATCCCGAAGGCAGAGCTGTCAGATACAGTCTGGTTAATGGCGAGGATAGTGCCTTATTTAGCCTTAGCTCTCAGGGCCAGCTGCGTTTTTTGCAGGTCCCTGATTATGAGACGCCACTTGATTTGACTGCGGATAACCGTTATTCCCTTGGGGTCACGGCATCTGATGGAGGCAATTCAACAGCCTTAACTCTGAGGGTCAATGTGACAGATGCCTTAGAGGGCCGAGTGGTTGATGGGCCTCTGGCCGGCAGCCTGGTGTTTCGCGATCTAGATGGGGATTTTGAGCTCGATACCGGTGAACCTCAGACCAGCACCGACAGTGACGGTTTTTTTCTATTAGATGACTCAGAGGTCAACTGCGACCAGTTGAACAGCTGTGGGCTTAATGTTGTTGCCTATGGCGGCACTGATACGTCCACCAATACTCTGCTCAGTGACTTTGTGCTTGCTGGGCAACTTCAGCGCAATCAAGACTTTATTATTTCACCGATTTCGACCCTGCTTACGGGAACCGATGACGCTCTGCGCCTACTCAGTCGCTTGCAGCTGTCAGTCAGTCCTGAACAGCTCGCTCTGCTTGACCCATGGCAGTTGGCAGAAAATAACCAAGGTAGTCTGTTGGCGCGCAATCAGCAGATCGGTTTGCTTGTTCAGACCCTTGTTAATCTCTTAACCTCTGATTCCACCGCTACGCCATTGCAGGTAAGTCTCGAGTTAGTGTCGGTTATCGGCGATCTAATTGAGGACCGTGATTTAGATCTGGGTGATGAGTTGCTGGTCACTGAGGTCTTAAATAATACCCTTTTGGCGTTCCCCTCTAGCATCGCTATTGACGGCGAGGCTCAGGCTGCTGTGGGCGCCAAACTGGCTATGGTGAATAGGGCGTTAGTTGATTCTCAAGATAATTTGACGGCTGATTTCGCGGTTGCTGTGGTACGCGTAGCACAGACAGACCTGCAGCGCTCGGTGCTTGATCTCAACAGCAATGATATTAGTACAGAGCAATTTCTCCAGGCCACGTCGGTTGAGCTGCTGTTTGCCGATGTGCCTGAGAATCTGGATCTAGCCAATACCGATGGCGATGATCTGGTGGATATTCTCGATGAGGACGATGATAACGATTCGGTTTTGGATCGAGTGGATTGGTCGCCTTTAGATCCTCGAGAATGGGTTGATAGCGATGGCGATGACATTGGCGATAATGCCGATCCTGATGATGACAACGACGGCGTTGCGGATGCTGCTGATGCCTTTCCAGTAGATGTCGGTGAGTCTCTGGATACTGATGCGGATGGCCTCGGCAATAATGCCGATTCGGACGATGATAATGACAGTGTTCTGGATATCGATGATGCCTTCCCATTGGACGCTACTGAGTCTCGGGATCAGGATGGTGATCTGCTTGGCGATAATGCAGACAACGATGATGATAACGATTCTGTGGCCGACAGCGATGACGCCTTTCCACTAGATGCCACTGAGTGGGTGGACACAGATGGTGATGATCTGGGTAATAACACAGATCCGGATGACGACAATGATGGGGTTGCCGATGGCGATGATGCCTTCCCATTGGATGGCGAGGAGTGGTTGGATTCCGATAATGATGACATTGGCAACAATGCTGACCCTGACGATGATAACGATACTGTTGTCGATACTGCCGATCCTTTCCCATTGGATGGCACTGAATGGCTGGATACAGATAACGATCTGCTGGGTGATAACGCCGATCCGGACGATGATAACGATGGCGTTGCGGATGGGGATGATGTGTTTCCACTGGATTCCGGGGAGTGGTTGGACAGTGACGGCGATAAGATCGGTAACAATGGGGATTCAGACGATGATAATGATGGGGTTGCGGATGTCGATGATGCTTTTCCGCTGGATCCCACTGAGACGCTAGATACTGATAGCGATACCATTGGCAATAATTCTGACCCTGATGATGACAACGACAGTGTTTTGGATGGCGCAGATGCGTTCCCTTTAGATGCTACAGAGTGGCTGGATACTGATGGCGATGAGCTGGGCAACAATGTCGATCCGGACGATGACAGTGACGGTGTTTTGGATGCTGGAGATGCCTTCCCATTAGATGCCACTGAATCGGTGGATACCGATGGCGATGGAACTGGCAACAATGCCGACCCAGACGATGACAATGACGGTATTGTGGATGGAGCAGATGCCTTCCCATTAGATGCTACAGAGTCATTGGACACCGATGGCGATGAGATTGGCAACAATGCCGATCCAGACGATGACAATGACAGTGTTTTGGATGGCGCAGATGCCTTTCCACTAGACGCCACTGAGTCGGTGGATACTGACGGTGATGATATTGGCAACAATGCCGATCCGGATGATGATAACGATGGCGTTTTAGATGACGCAGATGCCTTCCCATTAGATGCCAGTGAGTCGGTGGATACTGATGGTGATGAAATTGGCAACAATGCGGATCCAGACAATGATAATGATGGTGTTTTGGATGGTGCAGATGCCTTCCCATTAGATGCTACAGAGTCATTGGACACCGATGGCGATGAGATTGGCAACAATGCGGATCCAGACGATGACAATGACAGTGTTTTGGATGCCGCAGATGCCTTCCCGCTAGACGCCACTGAGTCGGTGGATACTGACGGTGATGAAATTGGCAACAATGCCGATCCAGACGATGATAACGATGGTGTTTTGGACAATGCAGATGCCTTTCCCTTAGATGCCACAGAGTCACTGGATACCGATGGCGATGAAATTGGCAATAATGCAGATCCGGATGACGATAATGACGGTGTGGCGGATGGCGATGATGCGCTGCCACTGGATGCCACTGAATCAGTGGATACTGACGGTGATGGGGTTGGCAATAATGCGGATCCGGATGATGACGGTGATTTCTATATGGATGGCAATGACGCCTTCCCATTAGATGTCACTGAGTGGCTTGACACTGACGGCGACGAAATTGGCAATAACGCCGACCTGGATGATGACAATGACTCTGTGATCGATGACGATGACGCCTTTCCCTTGGACGCCTCGGAGTCGCTGGATACAGACGGTGATGGGATTGGCAACAACGCCGACAACGATGACGATGGCGATGGCGTCAATGATTCGCGGGATGATGCGCCCTTGGATGCCAGCATTACCCCACCTACGGCGCTATTCTACGCTGACCAACTTCAGGGTTCGGCGCCGCTGGTCGTGCTGTTTGATGCCAGCGACACGGTCGCCGGCTATCTCGATGATACGGTGGTGAGTTTCAGTTGGGACTTTGCCGATGGCTTGTCGGGTTCCGGTGTCAGTATTAGTCATACCTTTGAGACGGCGGGTACCTATGCTGTGGTGTTGACGGTACTGAATACTGATGGTCTGAGCGACACCTTTACTCAGTCGGTGATGGTCTCCCCCGGTTCTTACTCAGTTTCGGGGGTAATTACCGTAGCCGATTCGGCGCATATAGATTCTGATGTCAACGATCTTGCATCGGCGGTTGTGAATAACAGTAGCTTTAGCCGCGCCCAGATACTGGATGTTCCAGCCAATGTTGTTGGCTATGTGAACACGGCTAATTATGGTGCCAACGGCAAGTCTTTTTCCGCTGGCGACTGGCGGGATTATTATCAGTTTGAGGCGTTGGGCGGTGAGGTGATTAATCTTATTCTGGATTCTCCCGGCAGTACCGGTGCCGGTTATACGGATCTCGATATGTATCTCTATGACGCTGACAAAGACTTGGTAGGCTATTCTATCAGCGAGACCCAGTACGAGAGTCTGATGATTCCCCTTGAGCAGGGCATGTATTTTTTGCGCGTCAATGTGTGGAGCGAGGGTGCAGGAAAGTACTATCTTGCGATTGGCGCTGGGCTTCAGAGTCTCGGCTCTGGCTGGTCTTCTGACTCTGAATTCGCCATAGGCGATGTGATTGTCAAGGAGCGGCTCTCTAAGAGCCGCAGAGCCAGTAATATTGCTCTCTCTACAGCCTCTCCTATGGCCATCAGGTCGATGGGTAACAATGGCCCCAAGCTCTATCGATATGGACAAAATATTGGCCAGCAGAGTGCTGGTCTCACCAAGGGTGCTCGGTCAGCTAGCTTGACTTCCCCCTCAGATATAGATTTGCGCGTTGCCACTCTGCTGGCTGCCAAAGAGCTGTCGCTGGATCCGGCGGTGGAATATGCCGAGCCCAACTTCCTTCGCCGAGCCACCCAGATTCCCACGGATGAACGCTATGGTACTCAGTGGCACTATGAAAAAATCAGGCTTCCTGAAGCCTGGGACATCACCACTGGCAGCACAGACGTCAAGGTGGCAGTCCTTGATACGGGTATTTTTGTCGCCCATCCTGATTTAGAGGCGCGCCTCTCTGACGATGGCTTTGACTTTATTAACAATTCTTACAATGCCGGTGATGGCCTGGAGGTCAATGAAGATAGCAATGGTAATGGGCTGTTGGATCCAGGTGAAGATCTGGATGGCGATGGCTATCTGGATGATGGTCAGGAAATCGATAATGATGCCAATGACCCCGGTGACGGCGCCGATAACCCCTATTGCACTGGTGGCTCCGGCAGTTCATCGTTTCATGGCACTCATGTTGCCGGAACTGTGGGTGCTGAAACCAACAATGACGATGACTCCGAGGATATCAATGACAACGGTAGTCTCGATTTCGGTGAGGATATCGATAGTGACGACACTCTTGATGTTGCCGGTGACGGAGTAGGCAATGGTATAGCGGGGGTTACCTGGGCGGGAGAGATTATGAATTTGCGTGTTCTGGGTTGCGAGGGAGGCTATGACTTCGATATTGCCAATGCGATTCGCTATGCGGCGGGCCTTGAGAATCAGTCGGGTATTATTGTCGCTGACCCTGCGGATATTGCCAATATGAGCCTCGGTGGCGGTGGCACCAGTTCGACCATGAGCAGCGCGATTGCCGATGCCACTGAGGCAGGCATGATTATCATTGCTGCAGCGGGTAATTCTGCTACCGAGTTGCCTTCCTATCCGGCGGCCTACAGCAATGTTATTTCGGTTTCAGCGACCTTAGAAGACGATAGTCTGGCTAGCTATTCTAATTTTGGCGCCACGGTGGATGTGGCTGCGCCGGGGAGCAAGATTAAGAGCACGATGGCAGAATTTAATGCCGAAGAGCAAAAAATAAAAGCCAGTTATGCTTCCTCTAATGGCACTTCCATGGCGGCACCCCATGTGGCTGGGGTAGTGAGTCTGATGAAATCTGTCTACCCTGAAATGTCTCCAAGCGACTTCGATGCGATTCTACTCAGTGGTGAAATCATTGTTGATCTGGGAGATGTCGGACGCGATGACCTGTTTGGCGCTGGCAGAATTGATGCTACCAAGGCGGTTGAATTCAGTAAGGCGATAGCCGATGGGTTTGAGGAAATCCCGGTAACCCCGATTTTGTATCTCGATATGAGCTATCTGAATTATGGCAAAACAATCGGACAATACAGTGTTAATGCCTCTAACTTTGGCAATGGCGATTTAGTTATCAGTTCGGTGAGTGCGGCTGACGCCTTTGTGATCATCAGTGAGCCGCTGCAGAACAATGGCATCTCCACCTATATCATCGGCATCGACCGCAGCGGTTTGGCTGATGGTATCTATTCTAGTAGCGTCAGTTTCACGTCTAATGGTGGCGATGTAGATGTCGCTTTGGTGTTTCAGGTGATGTCCTCCAATCTTGGCTCTGAGGGCAATCTTGGCAATATTTCGGTGATTCTCAAGGACATTAATAGCGGTGCTGAAATACCCTTGCAGATTCAGTCTGCCGCGGCGGGCCAATACAGCTATAACATCGACGGTGTTGAGCAGGGTGTCTATGAAATTCACTCGGGCACCGATATCGACAACGATGGAATTATCTGCGGTATCGCCGAAGCCTGCGGCGCTTATCCCACCCTAATGTCGCCGGCCACTGTCATTGTTAATGGCAACGTGGAAAATCAAGATTTCAGTCTTGAGATTGATGGCTCGGCATACTCAGAGTAAGGATTAAGATTAGGGGGCTAAAGCATTGATAGTCCGGGCCGTTAGATTAACGGCCCGGGGCAAGTCAGTCAGTGTTTTTAGGCGCGCCCGTAGCGATCGTCAAAGCGCACAATATCGTCCTCTCCCAAATAAGCACCGGACTGTATCTCAATCAGCTCGATCGGGATCTTGCCAGGATTTTCAAGGCTGTGAACCGCGCCAATGGGAATATACACCGACTCATTTTCACAGATTAGCCGCTCCACATTATCAATGCTGACCTTGGCTGTGCCGCTCACCACCACCCAGTGCTCGGCGCGATGATGATGCATCTGCACCGAGAGTTTAGCTTCGGGTTTCACAGTGATACGTTTCACTTGAAACCGTGACCCCTGATCCATAGAGTCGTACTTGCCCCAGGGGCGATAGACCTCGCGGTGGTGAATATATTCGCTGCGCTGTTCGGTCTTTAATTGATCAACCAGCTGTTTAACCTTCTCCACATGATCTTTGTGGGCTACCAACAGGGCGTCCTTGGTGTCGACAATCACCAGATCACTAATACCCAGAGTGGCGATCAGTTTACTGTCGCCGCGAATATAGTTGTTGCAGCTGTCAATGCTCATGGTATCGCCGATCTCAACATTGCCCTGAGCATTTTTTGGCAGCAGGTCGAGCAGCGATGACCAGCTGCCCAGATCGTTCCACTGGGGGTCCATTGACATCACCATGGCATTGGCGGTTTTTTCCATTACCGCATAGTCAATCGACTCGGCAGGGCATGCGGAAAACAGATTGCTGTCTGGGCGGACAAAATCCATATCCGCGGCACTGGTCTGCCAGGACTGTAAACAGGTGCTGTAAATATCTGGGCGCAGTGTTTGCAGTTCCTTGAGAAAGGCATCGCCGCGAAACATAAATATGCCGCTATTCCAGAGGTAATCGCCGCTGGCGATCAACGCCTCGGCCCGTTCAAGGCTGGGCTTTTCAATAAACTCGCTGATTTTTTGGGGCTTGTCGCCAGTCAGTGGCGCAGCACTTTTAATATAGCCATAACCGGTGGCCGGGTGATTGGGTGTTATGCCAAAGGTAATCAGAGCGCCGCTTGCCGCGGCCTCCTGCGCCGTCCTAACTGCCGCGAGAAAAGCCTGTGGATCTGCCATATGATGGTCGGCTGGCAGCACCAGCAGGCTGGCGTCGGGATCTATCTCCTTGGCCAACAGAGCCGCTAGGCATATCGCCGGTGCGGTGTTGCGGCCACAGGGTTCGAGAATGATGCCATTGTGCTGGATGCCAGCGAGGCGCAACTGCTCGGCGGCGATAAACCGGTGGTCTTCGTTGCAGACAATAATCGGTGGTGCGCAGTCGAGGCCCTGGAGGCGCTCTAGCGTGGCCTGTAACATGGTTTCGTCCCCAACTACTGGTAGGAACTGTTTGGGATAGAGTTGCCGGGAGAGGGGCCATAGTCGAGTGCCAGAGCCACCGGCAATAATCACAGGTTGGAGCATGAAAAATCCTTTTCGATTGATGTAAATCCGTTTGATAAAGTCTTATTCGACGATAAGTTGTCACCTGCTTAACTGTAGCTCGAATTGTCTTGAATTTCCTTGGCAGAATTGAGGGGCTTGTGTAGAATGCGCTCCTCAGAAGAAATAGGAGCATAGCTCAGTTGGTTAGAGCACTTGCATGACATGCAAGGGGTCCGCAGTTCGAGTCTGCGTGTTCCTACCATTTTTTCAAAAGAGCGACGCGTTTTTCAAAACAGCGACGCGATTTTTAAAGCCCTTGCACGCATTAGCTGGCAAGGGTTTTTCCGTTTTAGGGGCTAGAGATTTTGCCCTTAGCATTGCCGATATCTAGCACTAAGCTAGTGCTAGATTAGTGCTAGATTAGTGCTAGATTAGTGCTAGATTAGTGCTAGATTAGTGCAGTGCTACCCCTGAATAGTGGATTCCTAAACTGTACAACTAAGTCTATATACTAGCGGTTCACGCATCACTCACCCGATGGGCTATCAGCCATGTAAACCGAAGCACAAACCGTGGTTGTTGGCGCCGGCATCGTGGGCATTTGCACCGCCCTCTATCTGCAAGACAAGGGCCGCCAGGTCACTCTCGTGGATCGCTTGGCCCCCGGCGATGGCACCAGCTCAGGCAATGCCGGTATTATCTCTGTGGGCTCTGTGCACCCAGAGGCCATGCCCGGTGCCTGGAAAGAGATCCCTCATATGCTGTTGTTGCCTATCTTTGGCTGGGTATGAGTCTGTGATTTTGGCTCTCTGCTGACAGGTTAAGGTCGACTTTGTCGCAACTGTTTGACACAAATTAGTCTGGCCCTGATTAGCTGCTATCCTTTAATGATTAGTTAAAAGGCTTTTTATTAAGAGCTTATTTATTAAGAGCTTATTTATTAAGAGCTTATCTACTAAAAGCTTATTCATTATTTTATGGTGATTGCACCGTCAGGAGTTTAGGGATGAACCGATTCGCTTTGCCGCGCGGATTTACGATTGTCGAATTATTGGTCACCCTGGCCATCGCCGCGATTTTATTAGCCGTTGCAGTACCCTCATTTACCCTTTTTGCACAGAAGCGTGCGATCAGCCAAAAGACCGTGCAGGTGCGCAATGCGTTGGAGTTGGCCCGGGGTCTCGCACTGTCCCAACGCCAGGTGTGGACCGCCTGCACTGTGGATGCGTCAAATAGCTGTGTCAGCAGCGCCGGTCTGCGGCTGCTGGTTTTTCGCGACGACAATGATGACAAAGATTTTAATACTGGCGAAATGCTCCACCAGGATATTGATATCAACTCCATTGAGCTTGAAATGTCAGCTTCCTTTGGTCGCCCTTATATACGCTTTGCCCGCAATGGCGAAGCATTGGAATCCGGCAATATTGAAGTCTGTTCGACAAATCAAGCGGTTGATTACGGACGTCAGGCGATTGTTTTTCGCAGTGGCCGTATTCGACTGTCGAATGATTCTGACGGCGACGGCTACGATGATGCTGGCGGTACAAAAATTGAATGTCACGGTAGTTAATATCCTCGGTTGAGACTCTAAGTCTAGCTCTTTAGTCGAGCCTCAGACCGACGTTAGTCTGATATTTATTAACGCTAATCTGTGAGAGCTATTTTTTTGGCCTCAGAACACTACAGTCGTGTACAGAGAGTTAGAGTTTGCGTGATAGGTGTTATTAGGAAGTTATCAGGGAGTTAAACGGGTCATGATGAGCCAGCCAAAAACCGCAGGATTTACACTGCTTGAACTAATGATTGTCGTCGCCATCGTGGCGATTCTAGCGGCGGTCGCCTATCCCAGTTATCAGCAGCATATAGTGCGCAATAACCGCGCCGCCGCGCAACAGTACCTGCTTGAAGTCTCCAGCCTACAGCATCAATTTATTCTCGATACTCGAACCTATTCCGCCACTCTTGCAGCTCTCGGTAGCACTCCGATTGCCCGGGTCAGTGACAACTACACAGTGACCATCGGTGCCGTCGACAACAGCGCTTCACCGCCGACCTTTACTCTACAGGCTGCCCCCATTGCCGGCACGCCACAGGCGGGTAGCGACACCCTAACGGTCAATCACTTGGGACAAAAAAATGCCAGCTGGTATGACTAATAGTCCATTCAATCTGAGAACTCTAGATACAAACTCTCGGCGCTCACTATTTAGGTGCTCACTATCTAGTAGACGCAGCCGCGGTTTTAGCCTGATTGAGGTGCTGATTACACTGCTGGTATTTTCCGTGGGCCTACTCGGCTATGCCTCCCTGCAAAACCGCGCACAAAAAGCCCAGCTCGAAGTCTATCAGCGGGTCTATGCCCTCAATCTGGTGGACTATATGGTTGATCAGATTCGTTCAAATCCTTTGGCTCAAGGTTGCTATGGGTTGGCAACAACCGAAGTGGGTACCGGTTTTTCCGGCTCCTACACCTGCTCAAGTTATGGCACTACGGATACCCAGGCTCAGGTAGTGGATGCAGTGAATGACTGGAGCGATCTATTAAAGGGCACCGGCGAAGCTATAGGTGGCACCAGCGTCGGTGGGTTGCTCAATGCCCGGGGCTGCATTGTCTATGACAACGTTAATGAGACTTACAGTATTTCTGTGGTCTGGCAGGGCTTGGTAGAAACCATTGCTCCCACCAGTACCACCTGTGGCGCGACAAGCTACGGCGGCGCCACCAGCAAAATGCGCCGCGCCGTGACCTATCTGTTGCGCACCCCGACTCTGGACAGTTGAATATGAAAATAAACGCCTACAGAACCCCTCCGCGACAGTCGGGCTTTTCCATGGTCGAGCTATTGATCGCCGTGGCCCTGGGCATAGTGCTGTCCTGGGCCATTCTCGATGTCACCCTCAACTCTTCACGCACCGCCAGAGAGCTCGAACTCACCAGTGAAATGGTTGAAAATGGTCGTTACCTGACCAATCTGCTAAGCGGCGAACTGCAACTGGCGGGGTTCTATGGTCGTCTGGAAGACTATGTTGACGTCACGGTGACAGCGCAGCCCGATGCTTGCGGATTATCCTCGACCAGTCTGCGCAATGGCATGAACTACCCGCTATTAGGTTTAGACGGTGTTGCCGCTGGCACCACCACCTGCAATGGAGATGTCTTACTCACCGGCTCAGATGCCCTGTTAATTCGGCGTGCCGATACCACCTCGGTGAACAGTACGGCTGGTCTAGTTAACGCTCGACACTATCTGCAAGAGACGGTGACCGCTGCGGTGCTGGATCTAGGTACCAACAGTTCCAGCTTTAATCTGCTGGAAAAAGACGGCACCACGGTCGCCGCCATCCGCGAGTACCACCAGGATATTTACTTTGTCGACACCGACAATGTGTTTAATCGCCTAAGTCTGATTAACGGCGCCTACACTGTGGAGCCTCTAGTGGAGGGGGTAGATGATTTTCAGCTGGTCTATGGCATTGATCGCTCTGGGGATGGGGTTGCCAATGCCGATGGGGGCAACGCCGCCTTTGTTGAACTGCCAGCCTCCGCCAGCGAGTGGGAGGACGTGGTCTCAGTAAAGATCTTCCTACTGCTCAGCAGCACCAGCAATGCGCCGGGACTCAGTGACGGCAAAACCTACTCCTATGCCGACCGGGCTGGTATTACTTTTAGTGACAGTAAAAAACGCCGGTTATTTAGCGCCGTTGCACGACTCACAAACGTCAGTATTAAGAGGAGTGGCGCATGAACAAGCGGCCTTTAGTGGGCTCTATTCAATTCAGAGCAGCTCGGCAGCGGGGCGCGGTGTTGATTGTCGCTCTGATGATGCTACTGGTGATGACGACTCTCGGGGTCTCCACCATGACCACGACCAATATTAGCCTACAGCTGGTGCAGAGCCAGCAGCGCCAGCAGGAAGCCAGCCAGGCGGCGCAGAACTCGATTAACTATCTGCTCAGCGATATAGATTATTACGTTAACAACAGTACCTACCTAGATGGCAACGGCGATTTCACCCTGTCATTCCCGACTAATGTCTCCAACGGTATGACGGTCACCGTCAACGGTCTGCAATGCCTGTTGCAGGCCACGTCGGCGGGCTGCTCTCTGCTTGAAGGTAGTTCCGCTCCCTGTCATCCAGAGTATTACTGGGAGGCGGATGTCAGTGTTACCGACCCGGTATCAGGGGCATCATCGAATATTATTGAAGGATTCAAATTCAGGTATCTCGAGGGCTATTGCCCCGCTTGATCAGCCAGGAGGCTAGACCATGAAGCAAACACCTATATTGCATCGCAAGCTGTTAGTGCGGGCGCCCATAGCGGCGCTAATACTACTGTTGTCTCTGTGGTCATCCGCTGCCGATATCGATATTTTCCGCACTAACTCGACCAATATTGCCGCGCCCAATGTGCTCTTTGTGCTGGATAATTCCGCCAACTGGAACAGCAATTCCAACGGTGTTACCAAGCAGCAAATCATGCACGAAGCACTGTTTAAATTCCTCGACAGCCTCAAACCACGCTTTGCTGATAATCCTGACTTTCCGGGTATCAATCTGGGTATATTGGTGTATTCCAGCGGCAACTCGCCAAAAGGCGGCAAACCCATTCAGGCCTTTCTGAAAATTGAATCAGCAAGTGATACGGATATAGATGCCATCAAAGCAAGACTCTACTGCAATGAGGATGGCTTTAGAGGCAATGGTGCCGCAGCTAATGAAGCTGCCTGTATCGATCAGCTAAGTATGGAATGGGGCGCAACAGGCTTTGATGTGAACTTGTTTTACGGTTCGGAAAATTTACCAAAAACCAACAATGCGCCCATGGCCCTCGCCTTTAACGAAGCCTACCTGTGGTTTGCGGGTAAGCCTTACCAGGCGGGACAGCAGGATGGCCCGCAACCGTCGAATATCGATGGCTTCGACCCCAGCGCCTTTAGTGGCAGCAACTATATTAGTCCAATCGACGACCTGGCCTGCGCCAACAACTATATGCTGTTTATCTCCAATGGTGGCCCGGATAGTGGTGAGAACAATGTCGCGGAATCCAAGCTCGATGCCCTGGGAGGCGTCTTTGCCGACGACCCACTGTCCACCGGTTTTCACAGCGGTGAAGAGTCCAACTGGCTGGATGAATATGCACGATTTTTAAATACCAGCGACATCAATGATGACGTGGATGGCAAACAGAATGTCTCAGTCTATGCGGTAGATGTTTTCGAAGCACTCAACTCCAGCGGCAAACAATACGACCCCAGCGACGATGCTGGAGACTACAGAGATTTCGGTCTGACAAAGCCGGATGCTTCAAAGCATGCACTGATGTACAACGCATCCGAGGGTGTAGGCGGTGGTGACTATCTGGTAGCCTCAAACGCCGACGCACTGGCTGCGGCGCTCAACGATGTGGTGGACGATATTCTTGAAAAGAACAGTGTCTTTGCCGCGGTCAGTTTACCGGTGTCAGTGAATATCAAAGGCACCAATGAAAATCAGATCTATATGGGCATCTTTCGTCCCTCTCAGCAGCCGCGCTGGGCAGGCAATCTGAAACTCTATCAAATCGGTATCGATTCGATTACCGGCAAACCGATACTGGTGGATGCGGAAGGGGATGCGGCGGAAGATACAGGCACCGGATTTATTGAGACACTGGCGCGCAGTTTTTGGACCGCCTCCAGTACCTATTGGACCAATATACCCACACTCTCAGTAAGTCGTGGCTCTGAGACCACCAGCCCCAGTGACGATCCCGACGGTAAAGAAGTTGAGCGCGGCGGCGTGGCCCAGGGATTGCGCGAATATGTTGGCACCAATCGCACGGTCTACACCTGCACCGGAACCTGTAGCAGTTTAGAAGACTTTAATACCTCCAATAACAATCTCGCTTTCGCCGACTTTAACGCGGCTGATGCCACTGAGATGAACAGTATTATCAATTGGTCAAAAGGCATAGATTTAGAAGATGCGGATAATGACGATGATGATGACACCACCGATATTCGGCCCAATGTCCACGGCGATGTAATCCATTCCCAGCCAGTGGTCATAAACTATGGCGGCAGCAAAGGGCCCTATGTGTTCTATGGCTCCAACGATGGCATGTTCCACGCAGTAAAGGGCGGCATTGTCGAAAAGACCGTCGACAGCAGCTCCAAAGATGGCGAAGAGATTTGGGCGTTTACCGCGCCGGAGCATTTCCCGCAGCTTAAAGTGCTCTATGACAACCTCACCCTGACCGGTGGCTTTGATAACAAACCCTATTTCTTTGATGGCTCCGTGGGCAGCTATGTGGTCTATGACGGCAA
>Ga0115564_10002866_pt1 | contig 14786 bp, 8 predicted proteins | sample COGITO_mtgs_1105_7_FD_88680 | JGI IMG/M metagenome (GOLD analysis project Ga0115564, IMG submission 88680) | Pelagic marine microbial communities from North Sea - COGITO_mtgs_110523 | ecosystem: Environmental > Aquatic > Marine > Epipelagic | place: Germany:Helgoland, sampling site Kabeltonne...
CGTCGGCCAGGTGTGAGTGATATGACTGGGCAAACAACGCTCCACGAACTCATGAGCCTTATGCTTTATGCAAACCTCGTGATAAGTAATGATACTGGCCCAGCACACCTTTCGATTGCGCTTGGTGCGCCAACGTTAGTGATTGTTGGTGGTGGACATTTTACAAGTTTTGTTCCCTATCCTGAGGACGTATGTCCAAAGAATGCAAAATTCGTTTATGAAGTTATGGATTGCTACCATTGCTTTTGGCGCTGCCATAAACGTGAGAGCAAACACGATGTATTCCCATGTGTATCAGCAATTGCGATCGATGATGTTTGGGAAAAATGTGTTTCTTTAAGTGCGAACCAGCCTCCCCCGCAAGTTCTGACGAACGTAGTGTCTTAAGCGATGGTCATGCGCGACCGAATAGATGGTTGGGCAAAAGCCGGTCAGGTTTATCTCGAGTTTCGCGTTATACTAATTTTGCTATTAGGCTTCTCTAGCGGTCTTCCATTGCTTTTGGTTTACGGGACTTTATCAGCTTGGTTGCACGATGAAGGAGTTTCCCTGACCGTTATTGGCTGGTTCTCGGTTGCGAGTAGCGCTTACGCGCTCAAATTTATGTGGGCGCCGTTGGTTGATCGATGTCCGTTGCCGTTTCTCACGCCTCTCATGGGACAGCGTCGAAGTTGGCTCCTGCTTTCACAGCTTTGTATTGTTGGTGCCATTTTGATGTTGGGCGGCTCCAATCCTGGTGATGATCTTACAATGACGGCTATGTGTGCCGTTATCTTGGCGTTCGCATCTGCCACACAAGATATTGTTGTCGATGCGTATCGGATCGAAGTCCTGGATGAAACACGTATGGGTGCCGGGGCATCAAATTATGTTGTTGGGTACCGAATTGCGACATTTGTGTCGGGTGCCGGTGCGCTCATTATTGCTGACCAAGCGGGATGGTTCGCCGCATATGCTGTTATGGCGGCGCTGGTTCTTGTTGGTATTCTCGCGACAATTATTGGGCCTGAACCTGACCGGCCGGCTGATGTAGATGATGTAACAAGATCAGCTCATCAAAGTAAACTTAGCCACACAATTGACGTTTTAAAAAGATATGTTTGGATGCCTTTCGTAGACTTTATGACGCGGCGGAACTGGATCGCTGTTTTGTTATTCATTGCTTTATACAAATATGGGGACGCCCTTTTGGGTGTTATGGCGAATCCTTTCTATTTGGATATTGGTTTTTTAAAAACAGAAATAGGCCTTGTTACAAAGGGCTTTGGTCTTGCGATGACGCTTTTGGGGGGTGTGCTTGGCGGGGCTTTTGTCGTGCGGTTTGGCACGCTCAACGCTTTAATGATTGGTGGCATTCTACAGGCAGCATCAAATGGGGTGTTTGCCTTGCAGGCTTGGATTGGCCCCGAGCTCCTGATGTTATTTGTGACGATTGGCATTGAGAATTTAACGGGCGGGATCGGCACAATTGCGTTTGTCGCATATTTATCCGGTTTGTGTAATGTGGCGTATACCGCGACACAGTTTGCACTATTATCATCGTTAATGGCGTTTACACGAACTGTGCTCGCTTCGGGCGGCGGATGGCTGGCAGATCAAATTGACTGGGTAAGCTATTTCTTACTCACAGGCTTTGCTGCAATTCCAGGACTGATGATGCTGGTGTGGCTTATGCGCCGTCAGATTTCGCCAAAAGACCTTTGATGGCGTTGGCCACAGGCGTGACGGGTATCGAAGACATTTCTCTAGACCCATAATCTCCAGCCCGAATGACATGTATATTTTCGATCATGGGTGGAAATTTTTCATAAACCGTAGGGCCATAAAGTGCAACAAGTGGTGCCCCTGCAACGGCCAGCATATGTGCAATGCCAGAATCGTTTGATACTGCAGCATTTAGTCTTTGTCCGAGTGCAATACTTAGCAAAGGGTCGTAGCCATGTTGTGTAGGTCCATCTCCGATTTGAAGAGGTAAAAGGGCTGTTGGAACTTGGGCGGTGATGATTGGTGTCCATTCTTCTTCTTGTGGTCCAATAAAGAAAACAGGAGTCCCGCCCTCAGTTTCTATTAGTTTTGCGACTTCAATGTATCTCTCGAGTGGCCAGCACTTTGGGCGACCTCCTGACCCAGGTGCAAACCCAATATATCGCGCGCTACTGGGAAGCAATGCGCGCGCATGCTGTTGATGGTGTTCTGGAATATTTAAATCAAGCGAGTTTGGTACCGGGAAGGACGACCCCGTGCATAGCTCTAAGAGATCAAGCATCTGACGCTGCATTGATTTTGGAAATTTATAGTGACGGTTTGGACGCGCCGAAGATAAAAGAAATTTTGCTGCTGGTGAGATGAAATATTGATGTCGAATGCGTTTGGCTGAAAGCGCCGTCCAAAAATTTCGCTGTGTATCTATCACAAGATCAAAATGGCGACCTGATAATGGGCGTTTCCCTATAAGTTCTTTCGGGGTTAAGCCGACACTGCCAAACTCGATGATCTCATCAATGTCATTTGTGATTGAGTGTGCTAAGGCATGCGCATAGACGGTCGTTTCCTTGCCCACAAACCAAGTGAGTTGAGCGTTTGGAAACGCGCGCCGGAGACCTCGAACAAAGGGTAATTTTAGAAGCCCGTCTCCAAGTCGATCTAGGCCAACGTGCACAAGAACGCTTTTAATCTCATCACAGTTTAGCATTTTGAGAGTATTTCATGATTAACTTCACTGTGCTTCTGAAAACTGTGGAGCGATCGGTGCGCGGGCTTTAGAGTGTCCGCAATCGTAACGACAACGCAATAGATTAACTGAGGAATTCCAAATGAATTTGGACCAAGTACCGATTGGTGATAATCCACCATACGACGTAAATGTGCTGATTGAGATCCCACTTGGCGGCAATCCAGTAAAGTATGAGGTCGATAAGAAGTCCGGCGCTCTTTTTGTTGATCGATTTTTGCATACAGCCATGTACTACCCAACCAATTATGGCTTTGTCCCGCACACATTGTCTGATGATGGTGATCCGATCGATGCCGCTGTTTTGGGTCAAATGCCGGTTATTCCAGGATGTATCATCAAATGTCGACCAATAGGTGTTTTGGTCATGGAAGATGAAAGCGGCATTGATGAAAAATTGTTATGCGTGCCTGTGAATGAATTACACCCTTATTACGCCGACGTGAGCTCGTATCGCGATATACGGCCGGTGCTGATCAATCAAATCCAGCACTTCTTTGAGCACTATAAAGATCTTGAGCCAGATAAGTGGGTAAAGGTCCAGCGTTGGGGTGAAGCCGAAGAAGCGCTTGAACTTACGCGTCAAGCTATTGAGCGAGCCAAAGAAGCAAACGGAGGTTGACGCTTAATGCATCAACTCCATCTGCATATTTGACTGGATAATTATTCTACTGATTCGTGCGCTGTTAGTGCCGCTAGTGTAACCATATCCGAAGCAGTTGCGCCCATTGGGACGATTTGAACTGGTTTGCTTAACCCTTTTATCAAGGGGCCAAGCACAGTTGATTCGCCAATAGATGCCAGCAGCTTGGTGCCGATTTGTGCACTGTGTAAGCCCGGCATAATCAATGCATTTGCTGTATCAGAAAGCCGGCAGAACGGATAATTACCAAGTAGATTTTTGTTCAAGGCAACATCAACAGCCATCTCACCATCGTATTCGAAGTCAGCATTTCGGCTGTCGAGAATTTCGACGGCTTCGCTAACAATTTCAGCCCGTGGCATCGCAGGATGTCCAAAGTTTGCAAAAGAAATCAATGCAACGCGTGGCTCATGACCAAAGCGTCGAATTTCTGCCGCCGTTTGCTGTGCAATATCTGCAAGTTCAACGGCGTTTGGTGACTCATGAACTGCCGTATCAGCAACAAACAATGTCCGTCCGCGGTCTATGACCATGGACAACCCCATGACCCGTGCGCCAGGAGCAGGATCAATGACAGACGAAATGTTGTTCATCGCAGCATGATAATTGCGGGTTAGGCCTGTTACCATTGCGTCGGCGTCGCCCATTGCGACTATGCATGCGGCAAAGATATTGCGGTCTTGATTGACCATGCGTTGGCAATCGCGTTTCAAACTTCCTTTGCGCTGAAGGCGCTTGTAGAGATATTCGGCATAATCCGTATTTCGTGAGCTCAATCGCGCATTCTGGATCTGCATCCCATCATTCTTGCCAAGGCCGAGTGTCTTCATGGTTTCTAAGACACGCTCCTCACGGCCAACCAGAATTGGCGTGCCATACCCTGCATTAAAGAAAGCGTGGGCCGCACGGATAGATTTTTCTTCTTCACCTTCGGCGAACACAACACGACGTGGGTTTTTCCGAACCTTGTCGAGTATGTTCTGTAAATTACCTACAATTGGATTGAGGCGTGCAGACAACTCAACTGTGTATGCATCCATGTCTATAATGGGTTTTTGCGCAACGCCGGAATCCATTGCTGCTTGGGCAACGGCTTTTGGCACTGCAACAATGAGCCTTGGATCAAATGGTGTGGGGATTAAATAATCCGGGCCATATTGGAGGTGCGCACCAGAGTATGCTGCATCAACTTCATCTGGTACGTCTTCACGCGCTAAATTTGCAAGTGCGTGTGCTGCAGCAATTTTCATTTCTTCATTGATGCGGCGTGCACGAACATCAAGGGCACCCCTGAAGATATAAGGAAAACCAAGAACATTATTAACCTGGTTTGGATAATCTGAGCGACCTGTTGCCATGATCGCATCATCGCGAACAGCTTTTACATCTTCGGGCGTAATTTCTGGGTCAGGATTAGCCATTGCAAAAATGATTGGCTGATCCGCCATGGATGCGACCATGTCTTTATTCACCGCACCCTTAACGGAAAGACCAATAAAGACATCAGCACCTTTCATGGCATCAGCTAATGAGCGGGCATCGGTATCTACCGCTTGTGCTGATTTCCACTGGTTCATACCAGCCTCGCGGCCGCGGTAAATAACGCCTTTGGAATCACACATGGTAATGTTTGAAGCGGTAACACCCATTGCCTTCATTAAATCGGCACAGGCAATTGATGCTGCACCAGCCCCATTGATAACAATGTTGGAATTGGAAAGCGTGCGACCTGTTAACTCGATTGCATTAATCAATGCCGCCGCGGTAATGATGGCTGTTCCATGTTGATCGTCATGAAAAACAGGGACGTCCAGCAAATCACGTAAGCGCTCTTCAACCATGAAGCATTCTGGCGCTTTAATATCTTCGAGGTTTATACCACCAAAGGAATTGCCAAATAGGCGAACGCTTTCGACGATTTCATCAACATTTTCAGAGAAAACTTCAACATTGAACGCGTCCACATCTGCAAACCGTTTAAAAAGAACACATTTCCCTTCCATCACGGGTTTGCTTGCGAGTGGTCCGATATTGCCAATGCCCAGAACAGCTGTGCCGTTTGAAATTACAGCGACCATATTGCCGCGCGCGGTATAATCATAAACCCGAGTTTCATCTTCATAAATGGCCAGACAAGGTCCGGCGACGCCCGGTGAATACGCAAGAGTCAGGTCACGTTGGGTGGTTAGAGGCTTTGTTGGCTGAATTTCAATTTTGCCCGGCTTGCCTTCAGCATGCATCCGCAATGCCTCTTGATAGAGGAGCTCGGTAGCGCGTTCGTCCATGATTGTCTCTCCAAGGATGTCGACATCTGTTTTATTGTTTCGCCCAATGATCAATTGTCGATGTTTTATTTCTGAACCCCCATATTGCCTAGTAGAACAAAAAGTGCAACGACGCGTGTGTGAATAGTATCTGATATGCTAAGCTTTGCTCAGTTTACACTCAAATAAATCGCTTTTGCCCATGAACGACCTTACACACGCGAAAGAAAAAGAATCGACGAATGGCACTGTTGCGTCAGGCGACAAGCCTTTGACGCCGATGATGGCCCAATATCTGAATATAAAGCACGATCATCCAGACGATCTTCTGTTTTATCGTATGGGCGATTTCTATGAATTGTTCTTTGATGACGCTGTTGCGGCGTCGGCTGCACTTGATATTGCTCTGACGAAACGGGGCAAGCATCTGGGTGAAGATATTCCGATGTGCGGTGTTCCGGTCCACAGTCATGAGACATATTTAAACCGTCTCATTCGAAAAGGTTTTCGTGTTGCCATCTGTGAGCAGACTGAGGACCCAGCGGAAGCCAAAAAGCGTGGGGCAAAATCAGTTGTGCGGCGTGAGGTTGCACGTGTTGTAACACCAGGCACAATTTTTGAAGATGTTCTGCTTGAAGCGAAGCGGGATAATTATTTGGCGTGTATCGCTAAGGCTCAAACCCAGTTTGCAGTCGCGTGGTTGGATATATCGACGGGTTCTTTTAGAACTCAGGCGGCTCATCCAGGCGATCTCGCTACAATTTTAGCCCGTCTTGATCCGGGCGAAGTGTTGATAGCTGACGGATTGATGGGTGATGCGTTACCTGATCAGGTGCTTTTTGATGTTGAAGACCGGCTGACGACCTTGCCGACGAGCCGTTTTGACAGTGAGAATGGTCGCGCGCGACTTCACGAACTGTATGGCGTGAAGACACTTGATGCCTTTGGCGATTTTTCGCGCGCTGAAGTTGCTGCTGCCGGTGCGCTCGTTGATTACGTGCTCTTGACGCAAAAAGGTAGCTTACCGCGCCTTCACCCACTCGCAAAGGTCGAAGTGGGCACGGTGATGGAAATTGATGCAGCGACGCGTCGAAACCTTGAACTCACCCAAACAATGTCTGGTGATCGTAAGGGCAGCTTGCTTAGCGCCGTTGATAAGACCCTAACGGGCGGTGGGGCGAGATTATTGGCGTCTCGAATAGCAGCGCCTCTTATGGATCCAAAACAGGTAAACGCCCGCTTGGACCTTGTTTCTACTTTCTATGCTGATACATCGGCGCGGGATGATTTGCGCACACTTTTAAAATCTATACCCGAATTTGCGCGCGCACTTAGCCGCGTTACGCTTGAGCGTGCAGGGCCCAGGGATATTGGTGCCATTCGTACGGGCTTGAGCGTTGCAGAGAAAATTAAGGCAGCCCTTAGGGAAATGCCGACAATATCTTTGTCTCAGGACCTGCCAGAAATTCTCACTGACCTTGTGGGTCATGAAGCGCTATTGGATGAGCTTAATCGCGCAATGGTAGCGGAACCCTCTGTAAGCCTCAATGACAGCGGGTTTATTAATCGGGGCTACCATGCTCATTTAGATGAATTGATCGAAATGCGTGATGAGAGCCGTCGTTTGATCGCAGCGCTGCAAAGCCGTTACGCGACGGAAACAAAGATTCAAGCGCTCAAGATCAGACATAATAATGTACTGGGTTACTTTATTGAAGTGACGGCAAGGCAGGCAGATCAGATGCCGACAGACCCGGAAAGTCCGTTCATCCATCGCCAAACAATGGCCAATGCTGTGCGGTATACCACGGTAGAGTTAAATGATTTAGAGGCCGAGATTTCCCGTGCTGCGGAGCGTGCATTGGCGCTAGAGCTTGAAATCTTTAAAAAAATGGCTGACGAGATAATTAAATGTAGTACTGCGATTGATGCAACTGCGCATGCGATTTCCGTCCTTGATGTTGCGTCTGCCAGTGCGGAATTAGCGATTGATCATGTGTTTGTCCGGCCTGAAATAGATGACAGTGAGGCATTTACAATTGAAGGCGGTCGTCATCCTGTTGTGGAACTAGCGCTCAAGCACATGGGTGAGAGCAGCTTCGTTGCTAATGATTGTCGGCTCGAGGCTGGTGATGCGGATAATCCTGGTGCACGGTTGTGGTTATTAACGGGCCCAAATATGGCCGGTAAAAGCACGTTTCTTCGTCAGAATGCGTTGCTTGCTGTCTTGGCTCAGGCGGGCATGTTTGTGCCGGCAACGCGGGCGCATATCGGCATTGTTGATCGATTGTTCTCACGCGTTGGTGCGGCAGATGATCTTGCTCGGGGTCGTTCTACATTTATGGTCGAAATGGTAGAGACCGCGGCGATCCTTCATCAGGCGGGCCCAAGGGCTTTGGTTATTTTGGATGAGATTGGTCGCGGAACATCAACCTATGACGGTTTATCAATCGCTTGGGCCGTTGTTGAGCATTTACACGAAATCAATTGCTGTCGGGGTTTGTTTGCGACGCACTACCACGAGCTCACCACGTTGGCTGAGAGATTATCCAGTCTTACGTGCTATACAATGCGCGTGAAAGAATGGAAAAATGATGTCGTTTTCTTACACGAAGTTGGCCAAGGCACAGCAGATCGATCATATGGAATACATGTTGGCCAACTCGCTGGACTGCCACCTAATCTTGTTAAGCGCGCCGAAGAGGTCTTAAAGCGGTTGGAATCGACGGATAAGAAGCCAACCCAAGACTTAGGCGCAGACTTGCCATTGTTCTCTGCCCTTCAAGCGCAATCAAAAGCTGTTATAAAAGAAAGTTTGATTGAAGATGCAGTTAATAAAATTAATCCAGATACCTTGACGCCACTTGAGGCACTTGAAACGCTGTATAAGCTTAAATCATTAAGCGTAGAAGAAAATTAACAAGAATAACGCATAAATCTTATTTGTGTACTTGTTGCACAAATCTGTCTCTGTTTCCGATTTTGAGTCGCCTTGAATGTGATCGTTAAAAAATGAACGAATTTTTTCCCCTACAAACGGTCAGTTGAGATATAAACCCATCTATGGCACGCATTTTAAAACCCCGTGAGATTATCGATAGAAAAGCACTTTTAGGTCAGCTTGATGAAATACTTGGCTGGTCAGGCTACAATACGGATACTCAGCGAGATATTTTTCAGATCTACAAATCCGCTCTTGAGTCAGGACGCTTGGAAATCCGTCGTAGATTTGAAGCTGGCGAGCAATCTGGCGGTAAAACGGTTGTTGCGGGCTCATACCTTCTAGATCAATTAATTCGGGTGGTTTTTGAAGTGGCAGCTGAGCACGCCTTTCCAATCGGCGTCGAGACGGCCGGTGATGCGATGTCGGTGGTGGCAACAGGTGGATATGGACGGGGCGAACTTGCGCCTCAATCAGACATCGATTTGATGTTCTTGCTTCCCTATAAGCTTACGCCCCGTACGGAACAAGTTGTCGAATATGTTCTCTATACCCTATGGGACCTGGGCTTAAAGGTCGGGCATGCAACGCGTTCGGGCGATGAAGCGATACGCTTGGCAAAAGAAGACCTTACGATCCGAACCAGCCTATTAGAATCACGATTGATCGCAGGCGATGCTAAGCAATTTGAAGACTTTGAGCGTCAATTTAAAACATCCGTTATCGATGGTACCGGCAACGCATTTGTTGAACAAAAATTAGACGAGCGAGATGGTCGACACGCGCGTATGGGTGATACGCGCTATGTACTTGAGCCAAACATCAAGGAAGGCAAAGGAGGGCTTCGTGATCTGCAGACGTTGATGTGGATCGCTAAGTATCTTTATGACGCCCGGAGCATTGATGATCTCAAACTAAAGGGCGTCCTCACGGCAGACGATGCGCGGCGCTTTGATAAGGCCCAAGAATTTCTTTGGACGGTGAGATGTCATTTACATTATTTGGCGGATCGCCCCGAGGAGCGTTTGACTTTTAATGTGCAAACCGAAATGGGCGAGCGCATGGCATATACCGACCACGCAGGTTTGAGCGGTGTTGAACGTTTCATGAAGCATTACTTCTTAATTGCAAAGGATGTCGGTGATCTAACGCGGATCATCTGCGCAGCGCTCGAAGAGCAACATAAAACAAAGAGCAAAAGGTTTCGATTGCCGACCTTTGGGCTTGGTGGGCCGAAAATTGATGGCTTTAAAGTCGATGGAGATCGGATTTCAGTCGAGAGTGATGACTTGTTTGCGACAGATCCGCCCAAGCTTCTGGATTTGTTTTGGCAGGCGCAAAAACATGATCTCGATATTCATCCGAATGCCCTGAGATTGGTTACAAAAAATCTTCGACGTATCACGCGAAAGCTGCAGAACGATGTGACCGCGAACCAGACTTTTGTGAATATATTAACGGGGCCCGATCCCGATAAAACGTTAGTGCGGATGAATGAGTCTGGGGTGTTTGGTAAATTTGTCCCTGACTTTGGGCGGGTTGTCGCCCAAATGCAGTACGACATGTATCATGTGTATACCGTGGACGAGCATACGATCCGCGCAATTGGCGTTTTGCATGGCATCGATACAGGCCGTTTGATTGATGACCATCCTGTCGCTTGTTCTGTGATTAGCGAAGTTCAGTCGAAACGGGCGCTGTATCTAGCTGTGCTACTTCATGACATTGCAAAAGGTCGAGGTGGAGATCATTCAGAGCTTGGCGCAGAAATAGCACTAAAGCTCGGGCCAAGGATGGGCATGAGCGAATGGGAAACAGAGACTGTTGCATGGCTCGTCGAAAAACATCTTTTGATGAGCAATACGGCATTTAAGCGCGATATAGATGACCCAAAAACAGTTGCGGATTTTCGTGAGATTGTTCAGTCACCAGAACGCCTGCGTTTACTGCTCATTCTGACAGTTGCCGATATTCGGGCCGTTGGGCCAAATGTCTGGAATGCCTGGAAAGCCGGCCTTCTACGTGAGCTCTACTGGCAAACACGTGAAGCCATGTACGGGGAAACACCAAAAGACCGGCTGGCGAAACGATCCGAAAATGCCAAACATAAATTACGCGACGCGCTTGAAGCTCAAGCGCCAAGATGGTCTGACGAAGACATTGAGTATCATTTTGATCTCGCAAGAGAGACGTATTGGTTATCATTTGATACCGAAACACTGGTAAGGCATGCAGAGATAACGCGCATGTCCGCTTCGGAAGACAAGAAACTCCACATCGAACTGCACTCAGATGAAGCGCAGGCAGCCACCGAAGTTTTAGTATATACAGCAGACCATCCGGGACTGTTTTCAAAAGTAGCCGGGGCTTTATCCCTAGGCGGCGTAAGTATTGTGGACGCAAAAGTTATAACACTAAACAATGGCATGGCTCTAGATACATTCTGGGTTCAGGACGCGCAATCGGAGGCAATATCCGGTTCGGCTAGAATGGAACGCATTACGGCGCGGATTGAACGTGCATTATCAGGCGTTGCGTCCCCTGCATATGAATTAAGAGAAGCGCGCGCAAATGCGATGCTATCGAGAACGAGTGTATTCAAAGTTCCACCTCGGGTCCTCATTGATAATAATGCAAGTCGCACCCATACGGTTATTGAAGTTAACGGGCGCGACCGCCTCGGGTTTTTGCATGATATCACAGATGTGATTACGCATGCAGGACTACAGATTTCATCAGCACATATTTCAACATACGGCGAGCGAGTCGTTGATGTGTTTTATGTGAAAGACATCTTTGGTTTGAAAATGGAACAACCAACCAAAATCAAGACTGTGAGAGGGAAGCTTCTTGCTGCCATCGATACGGTCCAATCAAAGAACAAACCAGAGGCTGCTGAGTGAGGATGCCTACTCGATTGTTGGCCGCCATGGGCTTGCCTCAATTCTATTATAGACCCGAAACATGAATCTCGTTCGCGCAATATCTGCTATTGGCTCGATGACGATGTTAAGCCGTGTCTTCGGTTTCGTTCGCGATATCTTGGTTGCACAATTTTTGGGTGCAGGCGCTGTTGCTGATGCTTTTGTCGTGGCGTTCCGGTTTCCAAATTTATTCAGGCGGTTATTTGCAGAAGGTGCCTTCGCCGCTGCATTTGTACCGATGTTCTCAAGAAGCCTTGAAGGTGAAGGGGATGAAGCGGCCAGAAAATTCGCTAGCGAAGCGTTTAGTGTCCTTGCATTAATACTATTCGCATTTGTCGTTTTTGCTGAAATTTCCATGCCCTGGTTGATGCCATATCTCGCCCCGGGATTTGATAATGTTCCAGGTAAAATGGAAATGGCGACAGAGTTCTCAAGGATCGCATTCCCATATCTCTTTTTCATATCGCTCGTCGCGCTGCTATCTGGGGTGCTGAATGCGTACGGAAAATTTGCTGGGGCCGCCGCAGCGCCTGTTCTGCTAAACATCACGCTCATTGCGGCCCTATTGGGATTTGGTGGGTCCGATGAAGAATCTGGGCGTACACTTGTTTGGGGTGTTTTTGCAGGTGGTGTCGTTCAGCTTATTTGGCTATTTTGGCATTGTCGCAAAATTGGTTTCACCGTTAAAATCAGTGCGCCAAAGCTCAGCGAAAAAGTACGTACCCTTGGCAGCCGTATCCTTCCCGTGATGTTTGGCGCAAGCTTGTATCAAATCAATCTGTTGATCGGCACTATCTTGGCGACAACAATTTCTGATGGCGCAGTTTCATATCTGTACTATGCGGACCGGGTGACTCAATTGCCATTGGGTGTCGTGGGAATTGCAGTTGGTACGGCACTCCTACCAATGATTTCAAGACAATTGGAAGCGGGTGATGTTGACAAGGCGAACGCGGCACAAAACCGCGGGACTGAGCTTGCATTATTATTGACTGTCCCAGCCGCAATCGCTTTGGTGGTCATACCAGAACCGATTATCAGTGTGTTATTTGAGCGAGGTGCATTTGGGGCTGATGCGAGTGAGGCGACGGCTATGGCGCTTATGGCTTATGCCATTGGTCTGCCAGCTTACGTTGGAATACGTGTATTTACGCCAGGGTTTTTCGCGCGCGAAGATACAGCGACACCAGTGCGCATTGCTGCAGTTTCTATCGTCGTCAATGTTGCTTTGAATCTATGGCTGATAAACTATTTTGGACATGTGGGCATTGCGCTCGCATCCAGTATATCTGCGTGGCTAAATGTCGTATTGCTGGTTTTTTTCTTGTCGCGTCGGGGTCATTATCAAGCTGATCGTCGTTTAGTGATACGGATCGCTGGAATTCTTGGCGCCAGTGCCGTCATGGCTGCTGTTTTATGGTTTGGCGCGGCTTGGGCCGTGCCATGGCTTTCCGGAACGATCATCGAAAAGGTCGTTTCCTTAACCGCCCTCGTCGTCGGGGGTGGTATCGTTTACTTAGGCGCGGCACGTGTCTTTGGTGTATTTTCAATTGCCGAAATCAAAGCGAGTGTTTGTGGCGCTAGGCAGAGCAATTGATACCTCGCTTGACCGGTTCCGAGCAACGGGCGATAAACCGCACCTGACTTCAAAGTGGGATTGAATATGAACCAACGAATATTTTCTGGCGTACAGCCAACCGGCAACCTGCATCTTGGGAACTATCTGGGCGCTATTCGTAATTGGGTAAAGCTCCAAGACGATTACGAATGCTTGTTCTGCGTTGTTGACCTTCATGCAATCACAGTTTGGCAGGAGCCAGAGAAGCTACGTCAATCCACTCGTGATGTTGCCGCTGCATTAATAGCTGCCGGCGTCGATCCCAAAGAACAGATCATCTTTAATCAATCCCAAGTTCCAGGACATGCAGAACTTGCATGGATCTTTAATTGTGTTGCGCGGATGGGTTGGCTTGGACGAATGACGCAATTCAAAGAAAAGGCAGGCAAAGATCGTGAAAACGCATCTGTTGGCCTCTTTGCGTATCCAAGCCTCATGGCAGCAGACATACTTTTATATAAAGGTACCCATGTTCCTGTTGGTGAAGATCAGAAACAGCATCTGGAGCTTGCACGAGATATCGCACAAAAATTCAATAACGATTTCAAAACAGAAACGTTTCCTATCCCCGAGCCGCTTATTCTTGGTACGTCGACACGCGTGATGTCGCTCAAAGATGGCACGAAGAAAATGTCTAAGTCGGACCCTTCGGACTTATCGCGGATTAACATGACCGACGATGCGGACACGATCGCGCGTAAGATTAAAAAGGCAAAAACGGATCCAGATTTATTGCCAGATACAGTTCAAGGTCTTGATGGGCGGCCAGAAGCACGGAATCTTCTGGGCATTTATGCGACTTTGGCAGAAATGACGGTTGATCAAGCGGTTCAAACATTTGCTGGCCAGCAGTTTTCGGCACTGAAAACTGAACTTTCAGATGTGGCGGTCGCTAATTTAGCGCCAATCCAAGATGAATATCGGAGATTGCTCGCGGATAAGGGCCATGTTGATAGCGTTTTGGCAGACGGTGCAGAGCACGCGCGCACCATGGCAGAGCCTGTATTACGAGAAGTTCAAGACGTTATTGGCTTCCTTCGAGTGAAGCTTTCTAGAAAACCTACGTGAGTTAAACGTCTTTGTGACTTGCATCGACAAGGCAACTGCCCCAATTAAGTGTTACAATGCCAAGGCATAACGTTGCATACTATTAAACCTTCGCAGCACTTTAAAGTTGGAGAACAACATGTTTATTCAGACCGAGAGCACACCTAATCCCGCGACTTTGAAGTTTTTACCGGGAAAGGCAGTGATGCAAAGCGGCACAGCCAACTTTGCAGATCAATCTGAAGCGGGACGGTCTCCATTGGCAGTTCGGTTATTTTCGATTGAAGGTGTTGCAGGCGTATTCTTGGGCTCAGATTTTGTCACAGTGACTAAAAGTGATGACAAGGAATGGGATGTTATGCGTCCTCAAATCCTTGGTGGGATTATGGAACATTACCAATCCGGTCGAGCGATTATTGATAACGATGAAAGCGCGGATGCGTCAGATGATGATTCGGAAGATGATCCAATCATTAAACAGATCAAAGAGTTAATTGATACGCGCGTGCGCCCTGCTGTTGCGCAAGATGGCGGCGATATTGTCTTTAAAGGCTTTGAAGGCGGCATTGTATCGTTACATATGCAAGGCGCTTGTGCTGGTTGTCCAAGCTCTACAGC
>Ga0115564_10002869_pt1 | contig 14772 bp, 16 predicted proteins | sample COGITO_mtgs_1105_7_FD_88680 | JGI IMG/M metagenome (GOLD analysis project Ga0115564, IMG submission 88680) | Pelagic marine microbial communities from North Sea - COGITO_mtgs_110523 | ecosystem: Environmental > Aquatic > Marine > Epipelagic | place: Germany:Helgoland, sampling site Kabeltonne...
AGTTATGATTATAAGAAGATGAACGAGGATAAAAAGAAAGCGCGTTCAGCGAAGAGAGGTGGGGGAGGGAAGAGTGGAATTCCTAATTTGAAGTTTAGTAAGGGGTTTAATTAAGGCGGTAAATTCCAGTCAGGTTTTGGAAGAAGCCATAAGTCTGTTCCTGTTGAAAAACTGCTTGGTTCTGTGCCAGAGACATTTTTTAATGCGATATTAATATTCCAACCAGATAAATTTTGATTGAAATATTGGGCTAGATTAAACATAAAATCCATATCTATGACATTTGAAACGTTCCAACCTGATATATCTTGGTTAAACTTAGAAATTTGAAATGTTGCTTTCATTGTAGTTACTTTAGAAACATCCCAATTACCAATATCTTGATTAAATTCTATCGCACTATTAAACATAAAACTAATATTAGTAACATTAGAAACATCCCAATTACTTATATCTTGATTAAACAATGTTGATGGAGAACCATAAAATAATCCTTCCATATTTGTAACACTTGAAGTATTCCAATTACTTATATTTCCATCAAATATTATTGCTCTACCAAACATATAACTCATATCAGTTACTTTTGATGTATCCCAATTATTTAAATCTTGATTAAATTTTATTGCGTCATAGAACATATAACTCATTGTTGTAATATTTGAAACATCCCAATCATTTAAATCTTGATTGAAATGTTTAGCACCAAAAAACATAGAAGTTGTTCTATCAACTTTTGAAACATTCCAGTTATTTAAAGGTTGATCAAAACTGGTATTATCTCTAAACATACTTGACATATTTGTAACATTTGATGTATCCCAATTATTTAATGGTTGATTAAAACTTGAACTTCTAAAAGTACTACTCATATCAATAACATTTTTTGTATCCCAATAATTTATATCTTGATTGAAAGATGAACCATTAAACGCTTCTGCCAAAGATGTATTTGTTAAAATAGTTGGTTGAGATAAATTTTCTATTGTAAAATCTGGGGAACTGTCAAATTGATTGCCACCTCTTGATAATGGTATATTACCAAAATCGACAGATAATAAATTATTTATATTAGCCCAACCATTCATTGAAAATCCATCATTTGTTACACCATCATCTTGAAATGTGTAAATAATTTGAACCACATCATGACCGGATGGATCTTTTGTAACTGTTCTATCAAATTGAATAAAAGTTTTATTCTTTATGAAATTCCTTGTATTAATCAAATTCTTATTTAATCTTCTTGGATTATCTATATTTTTAAGATTTTTAAATGAAACATCATTATTTATAATAGGGTCTGTCCCAACATCACTTGTTACAGTATATCTTAAAATCCCCCTGTATAAAAATGGTTGATTACCACCATTCTTTTTCTTTTTACAAATTCTTTTACATTGTGGATATCTACTATTGTAATAAACTTTGTAAGACATATATATATATATATTTATTATAAAATTTTACAATAAATATTGTAAAAAATAATTATTGAAATGTAAAATAAAAATTATTCAATCAAATAAATTTATTTTTAATTTTGTTTAATTTATCTTTGTATTTATTTGCGGAATTAACTTCTTGATTAATTCTTATTTTTGCTTTATTTAAATTATCTCTTAATTTCTTTTCATTATTTTTATTTGTATGATTTATTCTTAAAAGTTTGGCGTTCTCTCTACTTAATTCAACGACTGTTAAATCACTTAATTTTTTATTTTTAACAACTTTATTTAATTTTTTTTCGAGAATAAAAATATGTCTTTTGAGAACTTTACTTTTGAATGCTTCTTCGAAAGCATACATATCAATATTAAAGTTTTCATATTTCGCAATCTTTTGTTTAGAGCATTTATTTTCTAATGTAGCACATTTATCAGTTACTGTTTTCAATTCTTGTTTAACTAATTCAAGATTATTCATAACATTATTTTTTAAATTATTAATTTGGTAATCTTTATTATCAATAATGAAAACTAAATCATCAATTACTTTTTCATTATTCTCAGCCTTCTTTGCGAACTCGTGTTCTGCGGTTTTCATCTTAAATTCCAAATTTAATATTTGCTTTTTACTATTAATTAATTCGAAATATTTCTTCTCTAATAACTCATTCTTACTTTTTATTTGACTTTTATAATAAAGATTTCTTACACTTGTAGTTTCATTTTGATTATTTTTTCTCATGTATTTTGCTGATAAATCTTCATATTCCATTGATTTACGCTCTAATTGTTTTTTCAATTCAGCATTTTCTCTTCTAAATTTATCATTATTTGATTGATTTAATTTAAATAATAAATTCTTTTGATCTAATATAGTTAAAAGTTTCATATTCTCTGTTATTTTTTCATTATGTAATTGATTACATTTATTATATTTTTCTTCATTTTTTTCTAATAACTTATCTTTAATTTCAATTACTTTTGATAAATTATTATTTGAAATCTTCTCACTATTTATTTTTGTATTGAGTTGATAATTGATTGTTTTGTATTCATCAATTGTTTGTTTCTTCAATTTTAATTCCTTATTCAATAATTCTACTTTCTCATTATCAACATTTCTTTCTAATGTTTTTTTTAAAATCTTCAAATAATCAATCTTGAATTCTGCTTTGAAATCAATTGAATTTTTATTTAAAACATTAATAGTCCAAGAGATGGTGTCACCAGTATTTAAATTAATTCCTAATTTTAATCTCTTTTTAATATTTTTAATTAAAAAAGTATCGCCATTTTTTGAGATTTCTGCTTCATCGCCATTTATTATTAAAGAATAATCACCACTTTCATCCAAAGTAATCGGTTTCAATTCACCATCTCTACTACCAACATTTAATGTTAATTCTAAATTTTTATTCCAATACCAAGCAGTTTCATTACTAAAAGTTAAGACAATTTGACCTAAATGGTCAGCAATGTAATTTCCATTACTTTGGTAAATATGAGTAGATTGCTCTTCTTTTAATGGAATCTCGATAGTACTTATTCCATTAAATCTTTCATTACTTTTCAATTCAGATTCTAAAGATTTTTTCAAAAAAATAGTTTTTGTCATATTTTAATATAAAAAGAGATTTTTTTTTATATTAACACTATATTTAAATTTAAAAAATCATTTTTTCAAAAATATCTTTTCTAAAATAATTTATTTTATTTATTTCCCAAAATATCTATTACTTCTTGTTCTTTTGTATGGATAGTCGATCTCTCTATTAAATTCATTCCAAGGATTTATAGGTGCATTTAAGAAATTATGTAAAAGATTATTTTGTGAATTTGAAAAATCGAAAATATCTTTATTATTTTTCTCTTTTGTTTTATTTTTTTTATCTTCTAATTTACTTTCTAAATCTTTAATTCTATCTTTCAATGATTTAATTGTTTTATCTTCCTTATTTATATTATAATTTAGATCCTCAATAATACCTTGTTGAGAATTAATTACTTTTTCATTCTTATTTGCCTTTCGTTCTAAATCATCTATGTAAAACTTTTTAATAGAAATTTCATCTTCTAAAATATCATTCAATCTAATGAAATTATCTAAAACACCCAAATAATCAATTTTAAAAAATAATTTGAAATCAATTGAATTATTATCCCATACTGAAAAAGACCAATCTAATACCTCATCCTTTTCCATTTTTATCATAAAAGAACATTCTTTCTTAATTTTCTTAAACAAAAATTTATTATCTCCCAAATATTCAATATTTTCAAATTCAGTAAAGAAATCATTTAATTTAATCTCTCTATCAGTTATTTTTAAACTCACTTCAATATCTTTATTCCAAAACCAAGCCTTTTCATTATTAAACTCAAATTCAATAAAACCATTATGATTACATTTGAATGTATCACTATAAGAATAAATATGGTCGAATTTATTCTTATCTTTATAAATAGCGGTTTTCGCGGATATTAGTAAATTATTTTCCATATCTTTACTTAAAACTTTCTTTAAACTTTTGTTAATACTCATTATAATATATACAAGGTTTTATTTTTAAGTTCTTTAATAAATATTTTCATCTTTTTGTTTATTTTATAAAGGATAGTAATAACCATCATTATAAAAATAATTTCCGGAACAAGGTTGATAATATGTATCACATGTTAATGGTATCCATGTATTTATAAGATTATTATTTTCGATTTGTTGTTGTGAATTGATAATTTGGTTTTCAATTATTTGATCTTTTATTCTATTTGTGTTAATGAAAATAAAGAAAAGTAAAATCAATATTGATAATAATATAATTATTATCATCTATATATTTTTATAAAAGAAAAAAAGAGAGATTAGTTTTTATTTTTTTATTTGTATTATTTAATTACCTAAATGAGTTGGATAATATCTCATATTGGAAATTGGATATGATGTTCTGTATTGAAATGGATGTCTATAAGGTTTTTTATAAAGAGGTAATGTGTAATAGTTGAGAGGTGTTGAACCGGTTGTCCATTCTTTATAGGGTTTTGTTTCATATGTTACGAAAGTTTCTAAATCAACATTTTTTAAAATAAACGCACCTATAATGGCTAATACAATTATTAAAATAGTTAATAAATAATAATTCATTATATATTAATTAAAAGATAAAATTATAAAATTGAAATAATATTAATTTTCTTGATTTAATAAGTTAATTTTTTTTTATTTAATTATTTGTTTCTTTTTTTCGAATTCTATCAATAGTTTTTTTAATTAAAATAATTAATTGTGAAAAGTTTAAAAAATTTATATTTGAAGTTAATCTTTCATTTACTTCATCAAAGGTGTACCCATTCGCACCACCTTTAACTGTTTTTGGACCTGCTAATAATCTCCAAACCATTTTTCCATTTTTTTTATAATAGCCACCTATCGCACCATTTTTAAGAACTTTTGGTTTGTAAATTTTCATATATAATATTAAATATTTTATTATTTATAATATGATTAAACATAGTTAGAATTGCTGGCTTGACTAATTTTTTTTTTATTTGAAAATGGTATCATCCTTGTGAAATATGTATTACTTGTGTCAATACCTAATAAACTACATATTAAAACAATTATTTTTATAATAGTTATAGATGCTAAATTCCAAGGCATACCTGATGGATTTGTCTTTGGAAAATTTTCTGGAATACCTTTTCCAGAAAACATTTTTTCGAAATATTCAATAGGTAATTCGTAAATTACTGCGAATGCTTCATTTAATTTTTTACCTCCTCTTGGCATTATTTTTTTTAATAAAAATGTAATACCATATAACAAACTTCTTAATAAAATTATTCCAAGAATAAATGGTATTGGATATAACATAGCGAATGAGCCTTCGCCTATTGTTATTACTAAAGGTAATATGTATGCGAATGATCCTAATAATATTGTTACTAATTGCCAAAATCCTTTTTCTGATTTTTTAGAATTTTTTAATTTCAAAATTAATATGTATGAAATAATTGAAATACCCGATAATGCTATTATAAAAGTAAAATTAGATTTAATACCATCTAATAAATTTTGATAAACATTTCGAGTAGTATTATATTCATTCTCTTCTGTACTTATAATTTGTGTATCTAAGTTGTTATATAAAAATAAAAGTATTAATCCAACAATCATAATAAATAAAATAATTCCAAAAAATACACTGTTACTACTTGTTTTGAAATTAAAAATTTGAATATTTTTTAAGAAAAATATAAAAAAAATCAGACCAAGTAATATACAGAAACCTGTTTTAGCTTTATTCATATAGTCGTCAATATCATACTTAATATTCTCATTTTCAATACTTTCATAAAATAAAATATTGTTAGATGTATCTGTTTTTTGATTTTTTCGACCCAATAAAATACTCATACCAAAAATAATACCAGAAACAATACCCATTAATAATAATATTTTAAGAATTACAAAAAACCATTTTCCTTTTAATTTATCAAATTCAAAATTATTATAAAATGGAGAGTTTTTTTTAAAAATAAAAATGAAATATGATGATATTAACCAAATTAAAATTAAAATAGCAAGACTCATAGGACCAATATTTTTTAATAAATCAATAGTTGATAATGTATAATTACTTGTATCAAACTCTTTATTTTTACTTTTTAATAATTGACAAGTTAAATAATCTAATTGATCTTTTACAATCTTTTTATTTGAATATGATGTTGTATTTGGTTTTCCTATGGAATAGTTATAAACAAAATTATTAAAATTAGTATTATTATTAATATAACTATCATAATTTGGGTCATTTGAAGGTATATCTCCTGTAATACCATCACCTGTAATATTTTTACATTGATCCGCTATAATATTTGGGTTCATATCAGTTGATTGTTGTGATGATGAATAATTTCCGGTTTTACTAAAATAAATATTTGGAATTTCAGTTTGTTCTTTATTAAATAAAAAACTTTGTTCTCTTTCCATATCTACTATTATATTAGAAAAAAGTATTTTTTTTGTAATATATTAATTAATTTAAAACTTATTTTATTTGAATAAATTTATTAAACTAAATGGATATGATGAAATACTTAAATTAGATGCTGGATATTTAACTGCATTACTCAATGATTTTGGATAATGTATTAATTCTTTATTATTTTTTTTACCTAAATACGTATAACCTAAAATTAATAACTTAATCAATTTAACACCTGGTAAATCCCAAGGAAGTCCTGATGGTAAATCTAATTTTTGTAATTCAAAACTATTATTTTTCCCATAAATTATTTTTTTAAAATATTCAACTGGATAATTATATAACAAAGCATTTAGATTAATTATAAATTCTTTAATTTTGTCTGGAACTGGAAATCTATTCGTTGTAAAAGTTAAAGAACTTAATATTGTATTCCATAAAAATCTCAAACCGATTGTTAAGCATAAGAAAAATAAAGGTAATTTATACCAAAATCTTGTTAATGCGAAACCGAAAGAAACAAATGAAACAGAAAATATGGAGAGAATTATTGGATAAATTATTTTCATTAACTTTGATTTATTACTTATTTTGCTTTTAAAATAAATAGTTAAAACAAATAATAAAATAAAAATACCAATACTTACATAATTAAATTTATTAGTATTAGCATCAGTTACACCTGAATTTACTGATAAATTATTATTAATTTCTTTTTTTACTACTAAATTACTACTTGTTCCTATATTTAAAATATTTGATAGAATATTTATTCCAATTACTACACTTGCAAAAAATAATATAAAAAATAAATTTGCTAAAAAATTATTTAAAATAAAAAAATTAAATAAAATAAAAAATATCATACCAATTATCATACATACAATAAACCAAATAATCCTCGAAACTCCAAAATCATCATAACCAATTGTTGATGTGGAACAATTTGTACCATCTTTATCTATTTTAGCAGTTTTATTATCAGAACAACATCCAAAACTTGTATTACCACATCCTGGACAATTTGAACCATTTGTATCACTCTTTGCTATACTTATTCCATTACAACATCCATATTGTGAGTTAGAACAACCATTATCTTCTTCTTCATTATCTTCTTCTTCTTCTTCACCACTATTATTTACAGGATTTGTTACTTGTGTTGCATATAATTGCATTGGTTCAGTTGAAATACTATTATCTATGCAATTACTTCCAACTGGGTCATCTTTATATTTTGTACCATCATCACAACAACCAAAATCTGGTTGATCTCCATTTAAACAAGTAAAACCTTCAACAGTATCTGGAGGAATAAATACATAATCATCAGTTGATGCTGTGTCTGTGGAATTACTATTTTGGGAATAATTTGAAATAAGTAAGTATCCGCTTATAACAAAACCAATTATAATACCAATAATATTCCATACTTTCCAACCAATATTTTCCGAAATATCAAATTTTTTAAATTTTTTTATCATAAAACCTAAAAACGCAAACATACCCATAGCAAAAAATACTGTACTTACAGCACCACTACCTATAACTAACCAATCTTGTGGGTTTGCTAAACTTTTAATAGTATCCCCTATGGTGCAACTAAATATATTACTACTACAAGTGCTTAATGTCGAAGTATCTGTATTTACTTTCATAGTCTTCTCTTTAAGAATTTGGCAACTGATATTTTTCATTTGGTTCATAACATTAGTATTAACAACTTGATTTTTTTTGGCATTATCTAATCTTCCAGTTGAATAATACCACAAGAATGCATTTAATTTATTAGATGGATTATCAGATTGATAAAATTGAGATTTTTTATAATATTCATAATCAGGGTCACTTGCATCAATTAATCCATCAGTTGAAGTATCTACATTAGAACATTGTGATTGTATCGAATTATGACTTGTTGCTAAATTATTATTTGATACTTTATTCTTATCCATATACCCTGAACCATAAAACACGGTAGAAACAGATGATAAATCATTATCAGTAATAACCCTTTCAATAGGTAATTTATTCATATCTAATTATATAATAGATATAAATATAAAAAAAGATTTTATTCAATTCTTTCAAAAAAAAAGTTTTCATAAATCACTAAAATAATCGAGTTATTTTTCCAATGCCTTTAGTTTTTCCCTCCCTAAATAAAAATTTATTCCCCAATTCTATAAATTCTGGTCTAAATTGAAATTTAAATTTAACTCTCGTTACATCACCACCCCTTAATATAGCCTTATTATATATCCTCATAATCTTCGCTGATTGAACTATTTTTCCACAATTAATTATTGGGGAATAATTAACTTTAATAGTTGTTGAATGATTTACTAATATTTTAACATCGGCTTCAAACTCTTTATGTTGTAGTTCATCTAAATTTTGATTAGAAGAGACAATAATTAAACCTTTCAAAATATTTTTCCGCTTTTTAAATAATTCTTTCATTTTTCCCTTTTTATCTTTTTCAAAACGGAATGCAATTGTACCAGTTTCATTCTCATTCAATTGTTCCATCTTCGTTCTAAAATTATCGTGAAAAGATTTTACTGATATTTGAGACCATGCACCATTAATAGGACCTATATATAAAAGTTCATTTTTTTTTATTTGACCTTTTAATAATTTTCCATACACAACATTACCTATTCCAGGAACAACATATTTAGATTCAACCGTAAATAATTTATTATATATTTGGTCGTTTTTAATTTTGAAATTACTTTTTAAACTTAATAAATAATTTTTCAATAAATCAATATTCTCACCAGTTTTATTAGAGACCTGGAAAATAGGTACATTTACACCATTTATTTCTAAATAATCCTCTTCATTATTAATATATTTAATCTCTTTCTTTATATTTCTCCGGGCACCCATTTTCAGTATTGTTAATTCAATACTTTTTAAAGTTTCTAATAAAATCTTTTTTTTTTTATCTTTCACTAAATCAATTTTTGTAACAACTACCATAAAAGGTATATTTAATGCTAATGCTATTGATAAATGCTCTCTTGTCATTCGTTGAATGCTCGAATTAGCACTAACAATTAATATACAATAATCAATTAAATAACCAGTCATCCCGTGTAGAGTAGTTTTCAAATATTTCTCATGACCTGCTAAGTCTATAAATGCAAGACAATCTTTTTGATTAACTCTATATGTTTGATGAGAAACAGATGATGTCCTTCCATTATCTCTTTCGTGCTTATGATTAAAAACTAATTCTCTCGCACTTCCTCTACCATCATCATTTACCCCATTTACTAAAACACTTGTTAATGTTGATTTTCCTGCATCTACATTTCCTATAACTCCATATCTAATTTCGATACTCATAATTAAATATTTATCTTAATAAAGTTTTAAGTATTTAAAAAATAAATTATTTTAATTTATAAAGTATGAGAATTTTATGTAAAAAAATACCGAAACTATTATGTAGTAATATTATGAAAAGGGATATTGTATTAGATAAATTTTTTAAATATAATAGTAAATTAACTGATAATGTAAAAGTTTTTAATGGTTATATAAATTCAGAGAGTTATTATACATATTATGATAATAGTGGGCAAGAGATAGTATTTACTATTTCAGAGTGGAAAAATTATACAAGTTGGGATAATTGGTACTCGTCAGTTGTAAGAAAGAGTTTGAAAGAAGAATATAATGATATTATTGGTGATGAAATAATATCAGTATTATTTAAAAATCCTAAGGAATATGAGACATTTTTACTTTAAATTTTTGAAGATTTAAACTTTTAATGCTCTACCTGGGAAACCGACAAGGTTGCCACCAACACCGAAACCAGCGCCTAATCTTGCGGCGGCGGAAATGTCTGGGGTGTACATGTCGAGGATTGCGAATACAGCCGCGGCAGTGACTGCTATAATGCAGATAGAGTCAAGGCTTAATTTTTCTTTGCCTTGTGGGACATAGTAGGCAGCGAGTGCAACAGCACCACCTTCAATTAAATATTTTAAGATTCTTTTTACGATTTCTCCTAAATCTAAACCCAAGTGCATCATTTGTTATAATTAGTAATAGAAAATAATTTTGAATAAATTTATTAAAAAAAATATTTATTTTTTATAAACAACTTAAAGATTTACTAAATAAAAATATTATAATGAGTGAAATGAATGAAGATTTTTTAAATGTAGATAATCGTATCCCTGGGCAGAATTATTGTTGTATCTCTTTTTTGTCTCCTGAGAAAGTGATGAAAAATAAGGAGGTTTTCTTTGTTACTAAGTTTTTACATCACGTATTCAATTCACAGGATCGTGAATATGTGGATGTTCGAGAGAAGTTGCAGGAATCTAAGAATATTACTTATAATAATATTAATGAGATGTATAACAATTGGAAATTCAGTCGAAATAATGATTTAGAGATGGAATTTTCGGAGGTTAATGATTATTCAACATCTATGCGAGGTGTTAAGGTTCGAGGAACATATGAGACACTTCGTGAGGCGAGAAAGCGGGCACAACTTTTACAAAAGCGTGATAGAAACTTCAATGTATTTGTGGGACAGGTAGGTTATTGGCTTCCTTGGGATCCGGCTGTGAATGATGTTGAAGAACAAGAGTATCAGGAGGGTCGTTTGAATGAGTTGATGAAGAAATATCAAGATAATGCTGACAATAGGGATTTTATGTACGAACAGGACAAAGAGGAGCGTTTGAAGAGAGCGCGGGAGGAAGTTCGTCGTAGAAAGGAAGAGGCAGAGAGACTTCGTCGTGATGAACAGGAACGTGAGCCACTTCGTTTAGATAATGTTGATGTTGCTACTGAGAAGATTGGTGAATTACGGGAAATTCTTAATGAAGTAGATGAGAATGTATATGCAACTGAGAAGGCGAAGATGGATCAGGAGAAAGAGCGTTTTGAACAGGAAAAGGCTGCATCTGAGCCATTAAAGATTGAGGAGTTAAAAGATGAGTTAGAGAAGGATATTTTTGAGGAGACAAATAATTTAGGGGAGACATTAAATAATTTTAAGAGTGATACTGTTGAAAGTTTAGATAAGATAGATCCGTGGATGCAACGAAAGATGGAACAGGTTGAGACGGAGGGAGAACCCGAGCAATCAAGTAGTAGTTCTGTTTAAGAATTAAATAATTTCTTTAATTTGAGAAATTGAATAATTTCTTCTGCGATTATTTCGCTATTAATATTATCATTTATATTAAATAATATATCAAATTTATCGTTTGATATATTATCAAATGATGTTTCTGATTGATGGTTGAGATTTTCGAGGTGTTGTTTGAATGTATCTGGGTAAGTTTCTTTTAGGCGTTTTATTTGTTCTTTTTTAGAGATGTTAAGTCTAATTAAAGTGAAATTGTTTTGTTTAAGGTAATGTAATTCATTAGGGAAACGTAAATCGTCAATAATAACGAATTTGTGATTTTGGGTTCGTAGAGTTGTTGATTTAGTCCAAATGTCAGGATCTATCTCACGCATTTTAGTACCGATAGATTGAAGTAATTGTCTATTTTTAGTTTTCATATTAAACAATTCTCTGGCGATTTTATAAACATCATCAGCGAATGATAATTTTTTGAAATATTTGTTCTCTTTTTCGAAATGTTTTATTAGTAGATTAGTAATAAAAGATTTACCGGAGCACATTTTTCCAGATATAGCGATTTTCATATTATTTATTTAATAAATAATATTGTTTTATATTTAAAAAAAGTTTTAATAGACTAATTATTTTCTATTATTTATTATAATGAATTATAAAGTTATATTCAATGCTTTAATAATTGTTTTTATTATTCACTTATTAATCCAAAATGTAAATTACAACGAAGTGATCGACTTTTCCAATTTAACTGAGAATTTCGAGGGAGAAGAGGAAAAAGAAAAGGTTGGAATGAAAAAGGTTGGAATGGAAAAGGTTGGAATGGAAAAACAAGAAGAAGAAAGTAAAGAAACATTTGAAAATAATATGGAATTGAAGAATGAATTACTTGATTACGCAAAAAGTTTCAAAATAGATGAAACTTCTGGGGTTCTCCCAGGTAATTTTTTCGAAAATAATGAAAATACACCAAATTTCGAATCGAATGTAGCCCAAGTATCAAAGTTTTATAAGAATAATTATGATAGTTTAGAGAAGGAAGATTTACTTAATATGAATACATCAAATCAAAAAGTGAATGAATTGAATTGCACCGGTCGTGAAATGAATAGAAGTGACAACCAACCAGATTACTGGCAATATCAAAATGAATTACCAATGAATGGTGGAGAAGTGGGGGGAATAGTTGGTTTCAATAATATGGAAGATCAATATAGTATATATGATATGAGTGGTTTAAATGAAGCAAATTGTAAAATGGATGGTATGGAAAATAAATTGAAGAGTAATGATTTGAGAAAACCTGATGTTATTAATTAATTTGTTTTATTGTATATATTCAATTTTGTTAAACTATAAAAATAATATTTCTGTTATTTTTATATTTTTTGTTTTATTTTTTTTTTAGATTTGCAATTCAAATACTCTTAATGAATTGCCATCGTAATCTCCTACATATACCTTTCCATATTTTATCCGTTGCATACCTTTTATCTCTATCTTTCAATAATGGGAAATATTCCTTGTAATCATCGATCTCTAACAATTCCATAAATTTATATAGAACATAATCATATGATAAAAAGTTTTTCCGCCCCTTAGGACACTCCTCACGCCAAGGACTTTGTATCTCCTTAAACATTAATCTTAGTTTTTCTTCTTGTTGCTTACTGAAATTAGGTGGAGATATTCCAGTAATTCTAAATAATATTTGTGGGATATGCTCATAATATTTGTTTAATTTCAATTTCTTCAAATAATCCTTTATTTTAATTGGTTTCAATAATGCTAAATTATTAATCCTCTCTTTCTTAATCTCTAAAAACAATTTATCTAATACTTCCTGTGGAACTTCTGTTGATTCTTTTCCTTGGAATTGAGACAAGCATTCATTGAAATGGTTCATCCTCTTATAAGCAAAATAAGAAACCTCTGGTGGCGGATCTTTATAACTCGGTTTATCACTCTCTGTTATAATACTATCCTGACGACCACATAGGTCACAAACCTGAAAGCCGTCCGATACATATAATGTCATCTCCACACCACAATCTTCACATTTATTAACATCTTTATTAAAAATAATTTTAGGATTATATGTTTTATCAATTAACTTCATATAATCATTTAAATGATTAGCCCTCTGGAAACTCTCTTTTTTTTCTACGAAATTCAACATTTTTGTGTTCTTGAAATTTAACTCTTTTTCTACATTACTTATTTCATCACTCTTCGATCTATTATTAAAAAAATCAATAACAGAATAAATCCTTTTTTTATTCTCTTTTGGTTCTTTTTTTAACTTTTTTTTCTCTTCCACATTATCACCAAACCTTTTTTTTGAAACACCTGTACTTACATTGTCATAATAATCGTGCAACAAAGTTCCTACCTTTAAATAATAATCTATAACCTTTGTATTATTCTCTAGTTCATTTATCTCCTTTTTTAATCTTTTTATCTCTTTTTTCAAACTAAATTTTTTTTCTATGTCACTATTTGACAAATCACAACTATCTTTACTCTTCAATACTGAATACTGCTTAGCCAACACCAAAAACTTCTCTTTCATTTTTGGTAAATCTTTTTTTCTATTTTTAAACTTAATCATTATCTCTTTATGCTTAGAATCTAATGTAAATCTACTATCTTCTAAAACTTTTTTAGTTTTATTAAGATTTCTTAGATTAAACATTAAATAGTTTATAATATAGCATAAAAATTAACCTTTAAGTATAATAACAAAAAGAGAAATTAGTTTATAACATATAAAAAAATTATTAGAATAATTAAAAATGGAGAAAACTCATTCAAACATTAACCTAAACAAACTTGACAGCAAGATAAATATAGTAAATATTCAAAAAATGGTTTTCATTTATAACGCACTTTTAACAGGATGGAATGTGAAATATTTAGGAGATGACAAATTCGAATTCATAAAACCTAAATCGAAAATGAAAAGATACGAACTCAATCTAAAAGATTATCTCAAAAAATTTGTCGATTTTAATCTCAATATAGAAAACCTAAATTAAAAAAAAAATCGAATTATTTAGAAAAGACCCGTTTTTCACATTTTTTTCATCCATTTTATTAATATTTTACATTTTTTTTTACATTTTTTTACATTTTTTTACATTTTTTTACATTTAATTAATTAATTAATTAATTAATTAATTTTTTATTTAAAGGGATAATTATATATAATCGC